>OIZL01000056.1_pt1 | contig 98088 bp, 144 predicted proteins | sample 1588541 | NCBI WGS metagenome assembly OIZL01 (sample SAMN03283285) | human gut metagenome | biome: human-associated habitat; material: feces | host: Homo sapiens | place: Peru | collected 2012 | reverse complement strand
TTCTACACTTGTTTTGCTACTATCATAAGGGATAGCACCTTTAAGCTTTGTACAATTAGCAAACATATTACTTGAATTGGTGATTTTGTTTGATTTCCAATCCTGTTCGCAATAAATTGTCTCTAAGTTGGAACAGTATCTAAACATACCATCAGTTCTTTCTACTTTACCCATATCAAAACCATTTACATCCAGACTTGTTAAACTACGACATGAATAAAACATAAAGTCCATACTTGTTACTTTGCTTGTATCAAAGTTACTTACATCCAGACTTGTTAAACTACGACATGAATAAAACATAAATCCCATATTTTCCGCTTTACTTGTATCAAAATTGCTTACGTCTAGACTGGTTAAACTGCTACATGAACTAAACATAGACCTCATATCTGTTACTTGGCTTGTATCAAAGTTACTTACATCCAGACTTGTTAAACTGCTACATGTATAAAACATCTCCATTATATTTGTTACATTGCTTGTATTAAAGTTACTTACATCTAAACTTTTTAACTTGTTACATTGATAAAACATATTACTCATATTCGTTACTTTGCTTGTATCAAAGTTACTTAAATCTAAATTTGTAATATTTATACAATTCTCAAACATCCTTGAGCAATCCGTAATGCTATTATCACAAACGACCTTCATTGCACCAGTAAAGTTGCTTTTATTAGTGCTAATGAAACTCTTTAGTTCACTAGCCGTGCCAAACTCTTGTGTTACATTGGTTTCGGTTGAGGTGCTATAAGTTATACTTATACTCACAAAATCACTTCCTCTCTAACTCTAGGCACTTATGCATTGTATGAATAAATCGCCTTATAAGCATTTGAAGTTGGAGCCAAAGCAAATTCTAGTATGCCGCTAGCATCTGTAACTTTTATATTAGGATAAACCTTTTCATTTGTTGTGGCATCAACTACATATAAATCTACCAATTTCTTTCCAGATGGCGGAGTAATTGTAAAGCTTGTAGCACTACCGTCACCAATTGTTTGCTCAGCTTTCACTAAAATCTTGCCTGATAAATTCTCTACTTGGGTAGGAAGTTGGTTTAAAGTTGTAGCATCTATAGTAACATCAGTAATTTTAGTTAGGGTTAAATCGGGTATATCCCCCGCTGTTAAATCCGCACCAGAAACCACTAAGCCCTTTTTATCATAAGTAATTTTTGTATGTGTGCCAGCTTCTATATCTGCATTAGCAATTACAGCACCAACTTGTTCGGCTGTGATATTAACATTTCCAGTACGATAAGCAGATTCATTGTTACCCTTTACACCAGTTACGGCATCTGTATTATCGATTTTGCCCCAACCAGCTGTGCCATTAGAAATAATCCAGTCACCTGTCTTAAATTCTATATCAGCACAAGTTCCATCAGCCGTAGCAATAAAATAATATCCGACATAATCAGCAGCATTTTCAGCTGTAATTGTTAATGATGTAACTTCTGTTCCGTCTTTCTTATATATTTTTCCATCAACCAAAGTACAAATGCCAGTAGCTGGAACAAATGTACCACCATATACTACATTTCCCAATAAACCATCTGGAATTTGTTCTTGAGACAATTTTCCTGAATTATTAAGTGTAGCAACACCATTAGCAACACCTTTCTCAGAATTAGGTATTTTGCCATCTAATTGTGTTTGGATAGATGATGTTACACCCTTTGCATAATTTATTTCTGTCGCACTTGCTTCCACATCCGTAATTTTGCTCAATGTTAAATCTGGTACATCTTCTGCTGTTAAATCAGCTCCAGCAGTTACCAAACCGTTTTGGTCATAAGTGATTTTTGTGTGTGTGCCACCCGTAATTGGTGTGCCTAAGCTCGAAGGCTTATCTAATACATTGTCCCATTCTACTGCATCGGCTGTACCACCACCAGTAGCACTTAAAGTACCTTCCGCACTTACAGCCAAACCAGCTCCAACCTTAACACCACCAAGCGTATCGGCACTTGCTATTGGTAGAGTATAGCTTTTTCCAACTTCTTCCCATTCTGTGCCATTATATACATAAAGCGTGTTTTCTGCTGTATTATAGTAAACTTGACCCTTTACACCGTTAGCTGGTGCCGTAGCCAAATTTTGAATTCGTGCATTTTGCACTTCGTTTTTATTTAAATCTATGTTATTTAAAATTTTCATTTTATCTCCTCCTAATTAAGGGTGGCATTACCCGAAAATGCCCCTTTGAATGTTATTACAAGGTTATTTAGGTCTATATATTCTATATCCCCCATTACATTATTACCACCACTATCCATAATATTTACAGCTGGATATTTTAACAAATTGTGATTTATAACCCATCTGTCGGATGGTATGGTTTGTTGAAAATAATAATTTTTATCTCCAGCAGCAGCCGATTCAAGTTTGTCTAATCGTCTGTCCGTTTCATCTACCCAGTTAGGATATTGCTCAGGGATAGCTTCTGTTGCATTAATTGATTTGATGACAAACATTTCCCATATTGTTGATTTAAAAATTTCTTCACCAGTTGGGTCATTAATTCTTAAATTCATTAATACCTTAGGCGTGGTTAATAAACTAGATAAAACTGTCAATTGGTATGTGTTATCTACCTTTTCTAAGGTATCAATAAAATATTTTTTACAACCTTGTATTACTTCTAACTTGGGTGTGCCGTCAACAAATTTTGTAAATGAAAAGACTAACTTTGTAACCAAATCTTCTCCCTCTACACCCAATATTCTGTCGGGGCAATGTACATACCTTGAATTGGTATCTATTCTTATATTTTTTACTATGGCATTTTTCATTCCATCCATGACATCACCTCTGTATAAGGACACTCTTGTATTTCATCCGTTTGTGCATTTATTGTATCACCAACGGTCATTTCAAATACCGAAGATTTAAAGGTCTCACTTTCAAAAAGTGAACTTTTATATATGTGCAAGCACAACCTAATGTCTCTAGCCACTTGTAATACACTACTCGGAATAATTAAAGAATATCCGTTTTTTTCATTTTTCATTTGCTCATATTGTGTAATATTTTTATTTATATCTTCGGGGTCTGGTCTGCTAATTTCAAGGAGTGCATTCCCATTAAGAAAATCAGTCATAATTATTACTAACTCTGTACAGTTGCCTTCGCCCATATTTCCTATGAGTGGATTGGCTATACGCACAAATCTTGTTTGAGTATCAACCATCACTATATTTTTAGTCATTTAAATCACTCCTTATCTAAAAGCTATATATCCGTACTGTTTATCTGCGGCGTTCATAACATCAGCAACACGCTCTTTTATTAAAAATCCATCGTCCGTTAATAAATTTCCCGAGGTGCCCTCACTTGTAATCTCTTTTGTTGTTTTATCTATATTATATAATGACCATCCACCAGCATATATGAATTCTTGCGATGTTAGATAAAAAGAAGTAACTATAACAAAGCTCGGTTTAAAGCCCACACCAGTAATTGTTCTTGCACCACTACCATCGCCAGTATAAGCTCCTACCTTATATCCAGAGCCACCAAGCGGCTGAGCCTCGCCGAATCTATAAGATATCATAGAGTTACTCATATCACCATTTATAGCCTTTACTATAACTGAATCTCCAACAGAAAGTGTCTCGCCAGTTTTGTTTAAAATAGTCATAGCGACATCTGTTCCAGAAAGTTGCACCTTAGCTTTCAAAGAACCTGCCACCACACTTAAAACAGTTGCAAAATACTCTGTTTTAGGCTCGCTACTTCTTATATCTATTATATCTGCTAAAGTTTTTATACTGTCATTCATGATGTTGTCGCCCCCTCTAATAAATCATAATATGGCAAAGATGTTACATTGCTAGCACTTATACTCATGCTACTAGTAGTGTTTAATGGCAGAGTTAAAGATTGTATTATAAAGCGCTGTTGCACATAGTGATAATATTTATCGGTTATATTACACACTTTATCTACATCTAAATGTGGTATTAATGATGTTTGAAAATTTACAAGTGTTTGAACAATTGACTTTTTATTTAATAAATACTCTGCATAATCTTTCACTCTATCTTCATTATAAGCCATTGCCGTTTCTACTGGTGCCATTTCCTTTCTACCAATTAAACTAATTCTAGTTGGTGATGATGGGTTATTATTTTCAGCAACATAGCTATATATTTTATCATTTACATTATTACTTACGACAGGCACCACATTAATCACGTCTGTATAATTATATGATACACTAGACCCCATATATTCTGGTAAAACATCCGTAAAACTCCATACCGCACCCTCGCGCGAATATGCCAAATCAGTCGTTCCACTTTTTATAACCAAATGACCCATTTTATCATAATATATATTTGCACCTAATATGTTTGCAAGTTCAATTAGTATATCACCTAAATATGCTCCTGGCGCCTTCTCTATTGTATATGGTAATACCTCTGTACTATAAAAGGGGTCTAAATAAGGTTCTACACTATCTATACGATAACCGTTTCCAGTTTCAAGAGACAAAATACTTCTAACTATTTCATAGATATTATTGTTTGCATCTACATGATATGTTCCTATTAACTGATTATAGTTTAATTCAGAACCTAAAAAGCCGAACTTGTCTACACCAGTAATCGTTATATATTTTTCGGATAAATTGCTGTTGTCAACTGGATTATTTATATAATAAACACCCTCTGAAAACCAATATATATCTCCATTGTCGCTATCATATATACCTATGTAGAGTCTAAACTTAGCACCCATCCACAAATATCCAGAACCCTCAGATAAAGTATATAACTCGCTATCATTTATTATATTTAATGTACAGCTCATTCTTACACCTTGCTGATAATTGATATTTATACTTCCACTATCTGCATCTATATCTTGAATTATTTCTTTTAGTATTGTATTTTCGTCTCTATCAACCAATTCAATTTTAAATTTTGGAAATATTACTGGGCGCTTTATCAACTCTATATATTTATCATTTACAACATTTGTATATTCCAAATTAAACACCCCATTCTATATAGTCGGACTATGAGATGTCCCGTCAACATGATATGGCTCTATCGCCTTAAACACGGCATAATCATTAATGTCTTTGGTTTCTACGAACGTAAAGGATATTTGTGTTGGTTGCTTAGAGACCTCATCAATATATTGTGCCGTGGGGTTATCGTAGATTGTACCCACTTTAATTGCACCCTTTCTATCCTTCCAAAGACATAAATCACATTCGCCAACGAACTCTTGCCATGCTTCTAATAAATCCATACCCTCTTCATAATCGTTTTTGTCATAATTTATACCACCCAATAATGCTGTAATACCCATTGTTTGATAATTGTTTTTGCCCTTTGATATTTTGGGCACTCTTGAAAAGGTGTTAAACTTTGTAATATCCAAGTTTTGTGTTACTTGTGTCGAAGTTAGATTACAGTCAAACAGCCATGTCGAATAAGGCTCATAATCACCAAAACTGTTCTTCTTAAAGCCAGTCAAAGAATAATTCCACCAGTCGGTTTTAAATTCGCTTGTTTTAATTGGTTGCCCTATTTTATTAGCTACAATAGGATATGCATAATATGTATAAGATGTCTGATTCGCACAAACATAATCTTCTATTCCGTTTGCGGAATAACCTATCTCACCAACAAACTGCCTAATATTTTCGTTGTTCTTCTGGCGATAGATTCTCCAACCCCTTAACCCTTTTATTTCTGTATCATCACCACTATAAGAAACTAAATTAATATCAAAATTAGCCAACAAAAATGCCCCAGGCACATCTGACCATGTAGGGTCGTCTTTTAATGCATTTATTTCATTTATTTCGCACTGTTGTAGTCTTGTGGCAGAGGCTGCAAGATAATTATATTTAGCATTAGAGTACAATGTTATTTTTTGATATCCATAATCGTTCATAGTGCAACCTCCTTTATTAAAATATCATTTGGTAATATAGCAATCTTATAACGTTTTGTAAACTTCGCACCATCAATACGAGCAATTATTTCTGCATTATTGTTATATACTTTAACTATGTTATTATTTTCTAATTTAAGTATCAGCTTTTTGGATGCTGGTTCCGTTTGGGAAACATTAATAGGAACCAAAGTTTCAAATATCAATGCTGTATACGTATTTTTATACGGCTCCACAACCCCATTTGACAACCATTTAAATGCACCACCAGATATTGCTCCCCTATATATTATATTTTGGTCTGATTTGTGGACTATACAATAGAACGGAAGTAGGGATAAGCCATTTCCGCCAATAATAAAACTTAAGTATGCGACCTGATATAGTGTCCACTTGCTGCCATGTGCCAATACTCGAACTCGAGACATCCAAATAATAAGTGTAGCTATTATCAGAACCAGCACCACTAAAACAAACAACAACAATATTATTACTTGATTGTAAGTAAACATCTGATAGAGATATACCAGTCGCAAGCGGGACTCCAAGATTAATCCATGTGTTGCCAAAATCATATGAATATTGACAAGTCCATATGTAACTACCCGAATAATCGGAGTGGAAATATATCATAAAATTATTATCACTTACGCACCAATCCCCAACACTCTCAGGAAATTCACCTTTTTTCACCCATGTAAATGCATCTTCGGATATAAAAATTTCGCCATAAGAACCGCCTACAAAAATGGTGTTATTATACACAATCTTTTTTAACTTCGAATAATCCCATACCTTTTCGAATTTTCCACCCATATACGACACGAACACGCCCGAGCTTGTACCTGTAACGAAATATCCATTACCGTAAGCAAGGCAAAGAGGGTCGCTGAACAATGGGATACCGTATATTCTAGTAAGTTTGTTTTCTTCCCATAAATAGTAATACCCTCCCGCATAGGCAAACATAGTCATGCCATCCCCATAAACACTTGCTTTAAGACCTATCCTAGGAAAGATATCTTCGCCTCCATTTAGACTGCTAGCAGAATATATAATCTCGTTGCCATATCTAAGTTGATATTTCGTAGAATAATAAAAAAATAGAGAATTGACACTTTTATACAAATGAAAATCATCATCTATATCAAATTCATTCCATGTGTTTTCGGACAATACATACCTACTACTACCTAATATCGCAACGGTAACTCCATTTTTGCTCTCTAATCCATCAACCGCATTCCCTACAATTTTTTTTGGAAAACTAACCGTTTGCCATGTATTAAAATCAACCGTCACATAACTATCTTTACTAAAGGAATTACAAATAGAAACATATTTCTGTCCGTCATAAACTATTTTATAAATACCACTTGTATCTGGATAAGTACCTATTTTTGTCAATGTTCCGCTATTATCTAGAGGTAAACCAGTATATTCATATATATCTGTGCCTTTTGATATGATAAGTCTATTATTAACATAAAAATTTCTGCCACCAATGTTACCTAAAGTAGACCATACTCCCGACTCTATAGATGTGTCATCGTATGTTATCATAATATTTTTTGTATCGTCATACGTAGACATAACAAAACCTATCTCGTTGCATGCTAAACTATGAACAGCCTCCGCATCGGGAATTTGTTGTGAAATCCATTGTAAGTTTTCTATATTACCATTGTTAGGTATTTTTAAGCAATAAAACTTACCATCACTACCTATTGCGCCAAATGTGTTGTTACAAAATGCTATTTGACCAACACTCCCCCTGATATCCATTCCGTTAATAAAATACCAATCTTTTAAATTTTTAGAGGCATAAGAGTGACCCACATTACCAACACATATATAAACTCCATCGCCATATGCAATATCACTCATAAAAAACGGTGTCATATCTCTTCTTGCATTATCTTCAACATACACAGGAACCCATTTATCGTTTCCCCAGTCTCTCCTAAGGCTTAATATTGGTGAATGACTAGGCTCCCATCTTTCTAGCGAAATAATTTCCTTGGTGTCTTGGTTTATAGTTACATCGGTTAAAACGGTAGAATTTTCTAATATTTGAAAGCCCATATCATTAACTCTATTATAAGATATATTGCCTTCCTTAATGTTAAGAGCACCACCTTCTACTTCATAATCAGCCCTATCTTTTGCGACAGAAAAATAATCGCCATCCCATGTAAGTCTAAGGGCATCTTTGTCGGTTAATTGTTCAACATTTATGTTTCTATCAACTAATGGTGCAGAATATTGTGGTATAAAAGTATAACGTGCAGTAACGGTCATATTATTTACAGTACAAACTTCACATATAAGCTCATATCTTTGCCCCTCAATTAATCCGTCTGCCTCATATGTTAAGCTTGAAGAATAGATTTCTCCCGTGGTGTCAAACTCAGTTTCCCAACCATCTGTTAATGTGAATTTATACCATTTTATACCATCACCATCGGCTTGATTATATGTGGCTGTAAATGTCTGTGTCATAGTACTTATTGTGCCAGGGTCATTTATAGAAAGAGTAGGTGTTTCTCTAGCCAAAAAATAAAACGGCTGACTTTCTATGTAATCTGTCATAACCTTAAACTTTTCACCATTAAAAGTCTTATCGAAGGTAAATGTTGGTGTTTCTATTTGCACAAACATCTGTCCATAATATTCACTATCACCAGATGAATATCTATAAATTGATTGTATTTTCCATAAACCTTTATTAGAAAAACCATCTGATAAGTTCACATACATGCCTTCTTTAACATTAGGGTTGTTTGCTGTTCTAAACGCATTATCTGCATCCACACTAATTATAGTTCCATTAGATACAAACATATCGGCAGTTGCTTGATACAATTTTAAAATCCAATAGTAAGAATTGCCATTTTGTATTAATGTTTGACCTGTTAAAGCGGGATGATGATTATCAACAGTAAAGGACAAAGTATCACCAGCCGTTAATGTTTTTGTCAAGTTTTGCTTACCAAGTCCTGGGTCTTGCTCTTTGAAAGTATTTGCATCATAAGCCTCGTAAGAATATGCAATAACTTGTGCCGATGAACCCTCTATTGTGGTCGAAAAAACATTATCCAAATTAGCATCAATTGCAACTCCATTACTTGGATATGCTGTAACTGGTTTTAATATCATATAAACACCTCCCTAAATTATTTTTTTGTGTGTTAAAGTATATTGTTTAAATTCATTTACAAATTTATTCATATTGTCTACCTCATACATATTTATATTGTAGGTACAACTTGAATTGTCAGTCATACCACTAGAAAACTTAGAAGTGCTAGCTGGATAAGACATTGTTTTTATCATATTATAAAGACTGGCTGCCTGATTATTGTTTAATACTATTTCTGGTTTTGCCTTTGTGCCATGCATTTGTGCCAAGCCAGTATAATCTATAATACCACCATTACTATAACCCTTAGTATAATAATAGGTTTCTCCATATCCTAACTTTTCGCCGCGAATTTTCGCATTTCTTTTTTCTTCTAAGGCCGCCAATTCAGAACGACTTGCTCCCCTTGCTAAAGCTTCATTAATTAAAGCTTGGTAGTCTGTATTCTTATCATAATAAACATTCGATTTCTTTTTGCTAGCAGACTTGCTTTCACGTTCGTCTTGTTGAGTTTGCAATAAATTTTCTGCCGTTGTTAATTTTCCAGCCTCTTCATTATACATTCTGACAAACTTGCGCAATGTATTAAGCCTGTCGTTTAGCACGTTTTCTTCGAACTTGTTTCCCATAAGTAAAGTAGCTTCTATCCTATTTTGTTCCTTCTCATAGGTATCTGCTACATTACTCCACTCGTCCTTTAAATCATTAAGCTCACTAATTTCGTCATCTATCTTACTTATTCTTTGTTCGTTTTCAAAGTCCTCAAGTGCTTTTTCTGCCTCTTTAATTGCCTCTTTATTTGTCTCCCATCTCCAGCCAATATCCGCATAATAAACACGCATATTCCTTTGGTTGCGAGCATTATATAGGGCGTTACGCAATTTTTCAAGTTCTATTTCTTTCTCTTTTTCATCGTTGGTCTTTTGTAAAGCCTCTTTTTCTGCTGTCAATCTCTCTATTTCTTCGTCTATTACGGTTTGTGCAACACTAGCAACATTATTTAACTTATCAACTTGCTTTTGCTGTGCATCTATCTGTTCTTGCAACATCTCTTCATAAGCATCGGTCATAGAATCATATAGACTTTCTATTTTGTCAGCATAATCCCACCATTGTTTTTGTAGCTCTTGTATATATTCTTTGTTTTGTTCTTCGCCTAGACTACGATAATAATTAGCTTGTTTATTAACCTTTTCTTGAAGCTGCTTATAAAAATTAATCTGTTCTAACTCTGAACCTTCTCTGTGCGATAACAAATCAATTTGATGCTCTACTGTACTTATCTCATCATCAAAAATACTTTTTCTGTTTTTGTAAACCTCTTCTTCGTATTTATTATATTCTTTTAAATATTTTTTACGATTAGCAAAATACTTTTTGTAAAGCGACTCGAGCCTATTCGTATATTCAAGTTCAGTTATTTCATTCATGTTTAACTGATGCTTAAGCATATTATATTCAGTCTCAAAAGCCTCTTTCCATGCATCTTTTGTAGAGCTACTCTTTCCATAGTCAAATGTCTTTAAAGATTTCTTTAAATCATCTATTTCCTTTTTTCTTTCTTCGTATTGTGCTATAGCATCAGCTTGTTCTTTTGCTCTTATAGACCACAAAGGGTCTGCCTCATACTTTTCTGCGTTTTGCAAACTTAATTCTGCCGTGGCTTTAGCCATTTCATATGTTGCATTTGCTCCAAACACTTGTTGCAAAGCATTTTGATTTGTTGCTTCGGCATTGGCTATTTGTTTTTTTGTATTCTCTGCTAAAAGTTTATTTAGAGTTTTTAAATTCCAACCCTCTTTATTTAAAGCATTCAAATACTTAGGATAATTAATCATCATATTTGCTAAAGTGCTTGCAGATAGACTTCCTTGTTTTTGATATTCCTCAATTGCCGCAGAAACATCTTTGTATGCAGTTTTAGAGTCAAGAATACTCTGTGCAGCTTTTTTTATATAATCGTCAGTTTGAATTGTTTTTTCTGCCGCTACATCTACTGCTTGTGCATATTCCATAAGCTTATCTATTATATCTCCGTATGCTACACCTAAAGTTTTAGCAAGTTTTTGAGCATAAAGTGCCAATAACGGAAAGTTTTCATTAAAACTAGCAATTGTCAATTCGTTAGCATCCGCAAATTCTTTAAGTTTAACTTTTTGTTCCGATGATATCTCGGCAACAATGTCATTAAACGAATAAAACTCTTTACCAAGAACAGTATATTCGTCCAAAATATAATCTAAGGCTGTAATCCATTTTTGGTTTGCTGGGTCTGTTTCATCTATTGCGTCTCTATAATTCTTAAGTACAGTAATAGAATCACCCAGCATAATGTTGTTTTTTTCTAATACCTTTTGTGTTCTTTCTCTTACTGCACTTATAGCCTTCTCCTGTTTTTCATAATTTTCGCTTGTTGTATCTAATTCGCTATATCTCTTGTCTAAATTATCTATTTCAAATCTAAGCTTTTTGTTAGCATCTAATAATGCTGTGGTTTGGTCTAAAACATTACCATATCCTGTAAAGTTGCTAAGAGGTACGGAACCTTTAAAACTCATTTTGTCTGTATCTACACCCGCAGCAAAAAGCTCGTTATAGCTATACTGTCCCCAGCCCGCGATTCCTTTTTTTGCTTCCTCGCTAGTTTTCGCCTTTGCTATTTGTGCCAGTTTCTTTTGTATTTCTAAGGTTTTCTCTAATTCAGCACGTTGTTCTTTTAATTTACTTATACTTGCTTGGTCTACCAAGTCTATTTTATTTTTTGACAACTCCTCAATTTGTTTATCTATAGATGCAATCTGCTCTTCTGTATCTTTGACCTGCGATTCCATTTTTTCATATTCAGAATTTGCATCGTTTAGTGCCTGTACATTTCTATCAAAAGCGCCACTAGCATAACTTAATAATGCAATCAATCCAGTAATACTCGCTATTAAAGCTACTAATGGCCCAGACACCACAGAACCAATAGCCGCAGCAAATCCCTTTATTCCTCCGCCAGCGAGTTGTGTGCTAGTGTAAATTCCCATAAATCCTTTTTTCAGTATTGCAAGACCACCCGCTATACCGTTCTCGCCACCCAAAAGTTTTAATAATCCAGAACCAGCTTTAAAACTAATTATTCCTGCTAAAATAGGCTTTAATCCACCCAAAGCTTCTATTAATTCTAGTGAGGCTTTAGCCAAATCTAAAAAGTCTTTTATTATTTCACCAAGACTACCTTCCGAAATCATTTTTTGTAGCTGAGAAACCAAAGCATTCCATTTTCCTTCAATAGAATCTAAGTAAGCAGCATTCTCTTTCATTGCTGAGCCAGTAGAATTTATAGCCGTTTCAGTAGCCTTCATTGTAGTGTCAAAGTTAGACATAAGAGCATTAAACTCTGTGATTCTATTCTTACCTGCGGCAAGCTCTCCTATGCTCTGTCTTTCAGCGTCCGTAAGGTCATCCCATTTTTCTGCTAAAGCCGAAAGAATATTATAAGAGCTTTCCATTGCGCCGCCCGCTTTAACTATTTGTACATTTACTCCCAGCTTATCAAATGCCTGTTGAAGCTTACCCACATATTCCGAGCTGTCCTCTATATCTTCGCCAACACCTCTAATTCTTTGGCTTATTGTTTTTAATGCCGTGCTTGCCTTATTAGCATCACGTGTTATTTCAACAATACCAGTTAATAGACCGAGCGTTTCTTCGTAACTTGTGCCTGACTCGGCTAATGTTGCGGATGCAGCGCCAATGGAATTGGCTAAATCTGCAGATGAAACAGCATATCTGTTACTTACGGCATTTATTGCATCTATTATATGTATAGAGTCGCTGGCAGATATATTAAATGCCTTCATCTGTGATATCATAAAACTTGCAGCCTCGCCAGCACTTACTTCTTCATCGGCAATATTTGTATATAGCAAAGCCAATTGTCCAAGCTTTAAGCTTTCATCGGTTGTATAACCCATTTTGGCAAACTCGGTTGTAGCCTCTATCACTTCTTTACCCGTGTGAGCAATGCTATCTCCTGCCTCATAAGCTCTTCTAGTCAAATCCTTTAACTGTTCCGAGCTAATATCCGTAACCTTATTTAATTCTGTTAAGGCACCATCTAGCTCTACGACAGTATCTACGGCATACTTTATAGACCTAACTATAGCAGCCCAACTAACCAAAGAAGATAATGTTTTTTTTATTTTTTCACTAAAGTCCTCTGTCGACTTGGTTGCATTTTTGAATTGGTCAGAAACATTTTTTAACTCGTTGTTATAATTACGTAAAACAGATATATCTTTTTCATCAGCAATATTGATGCTTTTTAATTTATCCATTTTTTCACGAATAGCCAACTCATCTTTTGCAGACATTTTTATTCCATATTCTGATTCATTTACTTGTTTTAATTTTCTTTCAATTTCCTCAGTCTTTTTTGCAATTTGTTTTTTTAAGTTATAAAGTTCGTTATTATTATATGTGGTCTGTTTACTTAAACTATTATTTGTCAAAACGGTTTTAACCGTCTCGCCATTTAATTGCTTAATATTAGCCGTAACTCTTTCTTGTTCTTTTAAATAACCTACTTCCTTATTTAATACTTGTGCAATTTCTTTATATGCAGCATCTATTGATGCTTGGTCTGTAACGACTTTTGCCTTAATCTGAACCGCATATTTTTCACCCAAAATTAATCACCCCCGCTGTTTATTCTCTTAAAAGCTCCAAACCTCGATAATTTCTCATATAATTTATCCGTTACCAATTTATCTAATTTTTGGTAGTTTGGCGAATCCTTATAGCCCCTATCTCCAAAAACATCATACCAATAATCGGTTTGTGGTAAAGACGGTGCAACACTATTTGTAGTACCTGTATCCCACCAGCTCAATAATGCTTGACCAATATTTTCGCCTTTCCACCTATCAGACCCGTCAAAGCTTGAATGTTCACCAAAATAAGAATTCATAATTGTAGGTCTAGGATTTGAAATTATAGCAGTAGCATCCATACCTATGGTTACAGAAACTTCATTTCCAGAAACCTGAACATGTGGCTTTATCAATGCATTTAAGAAGTCATTTGTTCTTTCATAAAATTCGCTTCTTGGATACATATAAATTCCAGTTAAATTATTATAAAGCTCCTCTGTTATTTCTTTCGCAACTTCACCTATTGCATTTCTTACCTGTGCAACAATTAGACTAGTTATTTGATTTACTTGTATCAACTGTGTCATGCTCTTCACCTACAGTTTTTAATAAATCTATTAATCTTTGTATTTCTTCTGGAGACTTCTTTTCAATACCCTCAAAAACATTCGTTCCGTCAAATATATCGCTTAAATCTGGTATCATAGATTCAAGTCTTAGCGAGAATATTAAACTATTAACATCATCTTTGACTTCATTATAGTTATAAATATTTCCTTTAACCAAACTAATAAAGCCCGAAGAGACCATATCGTCATAAGACACATCTGTTAAGTCCACATTTGTTTGCAATGAGCATACTATAACATCTAAGTCGGCAGATAATCCCATATTCAAAGGAATGCCAGCCTCTTTTTCCTTAATCCTTTCGTTATAGCATCTTTCTATTTCACTATATATATATAATTTATTTTCATTATTTATTATAGGATTAACTTTAAATTTTTGACCATTCCAATCTAAAGTCTTAGTTTTTTCATTCTCAAATTTCAATTTTATTTTTTTCATAATTGCCTCCTAATCTCCCAAAATACAATCGTAAGGATTTAATATTTTCCCATTATGTCTAACCTCAAAGTGCACATGAGAACCTGTAGAACGTCCTGTACTACCCATTTTTGCTATTAATTGCCCTTGTTTAACATAATCTCCAACATTAACCAAAAGCTTATTGCAATGTGCATAATAAGTAACATATCCATATTTATGCTCTATTTTTATAAGATTGCCATAAGCACCAGCATTACCAGAAAAAATAACACTACCATCTTGCGAGGCATATATCTCAGTCCCTAAACTATCTGCAATATCTATACCGTTATGCATTCTTCCCCATCTACCACCATAACGAGACGTTACGGTTCCTCTTAATATGGGCTTTTTAAAGCTGTAATAGTAACCGTTTATTGTGCTATCTTTATAATCAGAAACAAATTTATTTATTTCAGCCTCTTCGCTACATATAAGAAAAGTGTCATAATATTCAGATATACAAACATTTTCATTTGATGAAAACTCATTTAGGTCATTTGCTATAGTATGTGCATCACCAGAATTTAATAAGAATAATTTATTTCCATTATTTTCCAAAACAAACATCTTGTAATATCTAGTGCTGTTATTACGAAGAAAATATATTATATCCTTTTGTTCTATCTCTTTACTACTAAAAAAAATGGCGAGTTTATATTTAATGTTTTTATTCATTTTAATATAACCGCCATTCAAATTCTCTGTATTATTTAAATACTCATTTATCAATACTTCTATTTCGTGTTTACTATTCGTGTAGCCTATAAATTCATCATCAATTTGTATACTATACCCAATGTTATAAAAAAGGCTAAAGCCTAACAACATTAAGAATAAGATAACAAATATTTTTTTACACAGCCCCAAACAAAACATCCTTTCTAATCACTTAAAGAAATTCCAAATACCTCTTCAAGTTCTTCCATGCTTTTATCTTTTAAATATCCTTGTGTAGTGCTTATATTAGAATGATTAGCCAATTTACTAAGCTTTTCTAAACTTATGCCTTTCATACCATGCTCTATACAAAAATAGTGTGTACCAGTAGAATAATTTTCCATTGCCGAGTGTCTAAACGAGTGAACATTAAATTCAGCATGTTTACCATCTATAGCCTCAATTTCTTTACGTAGACCCACTATCCATTTATATATATTTTTGTCACTCGCTGGTCTTTTTTCGCCATTTTCCTCAAGTATAAACAATTCATCAATGTCATCATCGCCTCTTTGTTTTAACCACAATTCTGCGCATCTTTTAGTTTCAGAATGATATATCAATGGAAATACCTTTCCCCTTTTACCAGTAACTTTATTAGTACAAGATTTGTTTTTATCCATAAAAGAATATTTTTTGACTTGAGCTACTTCATTACGTCTAGCAGCACTATCATATAATAACATAACTAGTGTTGCTTTTTGATATTCTTTTTTTCCTAACAATCTCTCTTCGAGTTTCATAATACTATCATTGCTTAGAAAACAGATTTCTCTAACTGGTTTTTTCGGTAATCCTTTAACTCTCTTTGTAACATTGTTATTATAGTTATATTCTTCCTCATCTTCAACGAAATCTAACAAAGAACGTAAAGAAGATAATATCCTATTAACTCTTGCCGCAGACATATGACATGTATCTGAGAACCACATTGACATACCCCTAAAATCACGTCTAGTCATTTCTAATACACTCTTATTATCGCAATAATCTAACATATATATATATGCCATACGTATATCGTTTGTATATTGTTTAATTGTACCATTACTCTTTTTGGTTTGCCTTAACTCGATTACAAAATCTTCCAATATACGTCTGTTTTCTGGATATACCCTACTAAACTTTTCTTTAGTATAAATTTGATTATAAACCGCCATTTTCTCTCATCTCCTTCAACACAGCCAATGCTATTAATGCAGATTCCGCCTTATCAGAATCATGTATCTTTTTGTCTTGATAATCGCTTATCCATTTTAAATCAAGCCCAAATATTTGATTGGCTAACTCTATACCTCTTTGCTTTTGGAACTCTCTTTTCCTTTGTTCAGCCGTCATTTTTTCATTATATACACCAGCTAATTTTCTCCATTTGGAAGGATAATATAAGATATATTTAGTGCCAAGCTCATTGCATAACCCCAAAATCATGCCTACTAGAAATAACAGATTATGAGAAGTTTCCATATTTCTACTATTTGCTATAACTACATCTTCTAATGCCACAATATCTATCTTATATTTAAGCATATTTTTTTTAATCTCGCCTTGTATGTAAGCCATTCTATCCATAATATCTAAGTGTGCATCGGGCATAATAATATCATTATAAATTAGCTTCCCCTTTTTATCTAAAATGCTACACCCGCTTGATAATGTGGCTAAATCTAACCCCATAATTACCATTTTTTACCAAATCCCCCTTAAAAAGATTTTATTCCGATGCTTTGTGTCGGCAAACCCTACAGCCCCAAGGGGTGTTTTGGAGATAAAATGTGTATTTTATCTTTTAGGTCTTTAAAAATGAGCAGTATCATATCTGCTCATCAGCAATCTTAAAGTGCAGATTTTGCACATAAGAATTGCACTTTAAAATTAGAAAATTTCATCTTCTTCATTTACTTCCCCTATAGGCAATTTTTCAATTTGCTCTAACAAATGTTTAATAGTGCCATTTCCGCCCAAATTAAAATATAAATTTGCAACGATAGTTAATACTTCAAACTCCGCAGGTGATATAATGCCTCTTTTCAAAATATGCAAGCAACAAGGTTTTAATCTAGCCTTAAGCTGAATTAAATTAACCTGTTCTAACACCTTTAATCTTTCTTCTCTTAAAGATTGTTCGGTAGTTATAGCCGTCAATTGCCCCTTTATATCATCCAAATTAATACAATCTCTTACCCATTGCTTAGCCCAATTTTTGCCTTTTTTCTTAGCATTATATATCCATATAACACAACCACCAATAACGCCTATAGAGGTAATTAGTTCAGCAATAAATTTGATATAATCTAATAATGTCATATTCTTGCCTCCTTAAAGATACTTATCTCAAAACCCAAAACATCTCTAACGCTCTTAAGTTCGATAAATCCGTTTTCTGTCAATATATCTTTACAAACTGGATTATGATATATAATGCACGCATCATGTCCCTTAATCTTTAATACTAAATTTTCCATACTCTCGCCATAAAAGGGATTAAATATAAAAATAAAATCATAATCTGCTAAACAATTATATTTATCTGCATCCCTATTCATTATATGAGCATCTATATTTAAAGCCCTCATATTTCTCTTTGCCGTATTACATAGTTCTTTATTAAAATCTATGCCAGACTTTGCTTTAAAAAAGCTATTAAATACTAAAAAAGATAGCCCCTTGCCACATCCAACATCTATAATGTTCCTTTGAGTATCTTTTATAAACCTGTGCAATAATTTATAAAGACTATATATATCCGTCATCTCATAGGCATTATGTTTCTCGTCATTATAAACTACATAATTACAGAAATCTATCTTTTTATATTTCTCAAAAATTTTCATAATGGTCATATAAACAAAATACTTTACTATATTTATAAATTTTATTTTCTTTATATCTAACAATATTAAATCATCTGAAATAAATTGTTTAATCTCGCCTTTATTTTTAAATGGGTTAAAGTATGTATATCCATCCTTTTTATATGTTAAAAAATACTTATTCATTTTAATTTCTCCAAAAAATTAGTTATTTTTCTACACATTAATAGCGCAGAAAATAAAATGCCCATAAACATAGATATGCCCATGCTATTTAATCCTAGTCTACATAAAACGTAACCTAACATAAAAAACAATGTCGAAATGATTAGAGCATCAAACTTAACTTCATATTTCTGGTAACCACACTCATCGTAAGGAGAATTATAAAAAATATATATAATAGATAAAAGCGAAGATATCATCCAAAACAAAAATGTGTGTGAATAGAATATTGAAACAAAAACCCCTATCCCAAAAACAACAAGAGATGTTATAAGACAAAGATTTAAATTACCATAAGAATGCCAGCCGCCGCAACTATTTCTAATAATATTAAAGCTAATAAACATAGCTAATATTTCATTAAAACAATTAAATATTACACCTATAACTAAAAATAACATAGTGGCTATAACATTATACATATTGCCCCTAAACACTAAATCTATATCTGAATAGTTTGCATCATTTATAATGCCACGTTTTCTTAACATGTCATTATGCCAATCTGCAATCCACAATAAAAATTTATCCATGTTACACCTCTTTATATTATGTTTCATATAGATAAAAAAACGGTGACTAATTGCTTAGCCACCGCTGTCCGTCTATAATGTTCAAAAGAAACTATCTTCTTACAACTCCACCAAGAACTATTTTCATGCGTATTCGCCTCCATGTATAAAATATTATAAATACTATAGACTTTGCCAAGCCATAAGCACAAAGCCTATAAAAAGAATTGACTACTCCAAATAATAATTCTATACTAAATATATTGTCAACAATATGGGCAATAAAGAACTCTAAAATACTTATTGCAATTACTGGACAACAGTATATTAAATATTTATTTAAACTATATTCTTTATTATATAAAATAAAGAAAATAGCAACACCTAAACTCATAAATAACTGAGAATAAATAGCTAGTGGACAAATTAAATTAATTATACAAAGAATAATATCAACACAAAATGCTTGCTTAATTATATCACTCAAGCTTATATCTTTGTAGTTTATAGTATAAGCAACAAAACATACAGTCAAGGCATCTAAAAAGCCATAGCTCAATATGTCTATCAAAAAGTTTATTAAATCATCCACTCTATTCACCACCAACCAGCATCTTTATACAATCATACCACGCATCAGAACCACCAAAAAGCCATGGCTCGCCATCGTATTTTCTATACACATGGTATTTTTCTTTTTGTTGCAAATTGTTTTTAATCGAACGCATATAGACGACTAAACAATCTAATTCTTCGTTTGTTACTATTCTAAAAATTTGTTCATATCCACTTTTCCATCTTTTAAGGCGAAGCGCATTATCATAATCTAACCAAAAATCAATATTTTCTTCAAGCCCAAAAGATTTTAATATCATTTTTACATATTCATAATTATTTGCTAGGTTGTTCTCTGTCATCCATATTGACATCATATTCTTTACCCCCATACTTTTCAAAGAATAATTTTAGAAACAACTCTCTAGTATTTTTGTTAAAGTGTTGAATATCATAAATGTCCACATCCGACTTTTGAATTATATAATCAAGCATTGCCCTTATATCCTCTTGCAACATTTTATTTTCCACAGCATACATATCTATAGTATTAATCTTCGCTTCGAGCACGCACGACTTATATATAAGATATGCAACCATCCAAATAAGACACATGGCAAATAAAAATATTCTTTCGGAATTGTTATTCATATTTATAATCTCATGACCACAAGTAGCCAATTGACCGCTATAAAATAACATATACATGCTAACCAAACAACCCATGCCTATGGTTAATATAGTAAACCACCCACAATTTTTTATCTTCAAAAATATCCCTCCTAACGTTTTACAATTTCTATTATACACTAGAAAGGTATATTTGTCAATATGTTTTTAAAATTTCTTGGAGACGATGGGCGGAATCAAACCGCCGTAAATAGTTTTGCAGACTATCTTCTGAATCACTCGAATACATCGTCTTGTAACTCAATAAATTTTCTACAAAAAAAATATGAGAGGGGAATTATCCCCTCATTAATCCTTACGATTTTTAATCGCCTCTTCCATAGCACATTCATATTCAACACTATAATATTTATAGCTATGAATATCCCTGTGACATTCATGACACAAAAGCACTCCATTGGAATACTCATTGTTGATTGGAAGATTGTTGTTCCGATAGTAACACTTCGGCACAATATGATGCCATTCGATGTGCCGACCAACTTCTCTGCCACACAACATACAAACAGTTCCATTTTTGGCTATAAGCCGTGCCTTGGTGTCATGCATCGTAATTCCTCCTCTCATATTGCTAAATTTAACAACATGACCCTAAAATTATTTCTCGTCTACAAGTTTATCTAATTTATTGGAAATATTTTCCAGATACTTTTTTAGTTCTTCAAAATTATTGGAGTCTTTCTCAGCCAATTCTAATATACGTTTGTTAATATCAAGATTTGAAGCATTAATACCTATAATGGTGGTTTGTAACCATAACATAAACTCTTGTATATCCATTATGATATAAAAATAGTACAAGTATTATCAGAATTAATCTCAGTTATTACAAATCCACTATCATAATTTTCAGCAATGCCCTCTTTATTACCATACACGAAATCACCAATATGTATGTCATTTTGATACTTAACCTTCGCTATACCATGATATATTAAATTTCCACTATCATCACTTACTCCAATAGGTCTCCTTCGAGGATTATAACTATAAGTTTTAAATTTCCCATCTACAATATCCACAAAAACAAAAGGCTCAATATTTGTAGCTCCCCTTAAAGGAATTTTTAAACTTTGTGATTCAACATAACTAGTATAAATACCGTTATATTGCTTTTCTAATTTTGTATAATCGTTCTTATATTTTTCCATAAAATTATTAAAGCCAACGATGCTTATATTAATCATATTGATTTTTTTATTTAACTCAACTATCTCAGAGTGCATATTTTCAATCTTGTCATTTATGCCCTTTATATCTTCACTATTATCATACTCGGAAATATCATTAATAAAAACATCAAAATCTTTCAACAAATTATTATATTGTGTTTTTATACCATCCAAATCATTTTCTTTTAAAAACGGCAAACTATCTATATATTCTTTATTATAAAAGTCTAAACCATTTATGAGCTGTATAATTTTATCAAATTCATCGTTAAAAGAATTTCTTACATTTTCCAATCCTTTAACAGAAATGCCCTTTAGTTCATCATCCAATTGTTGCATTTTGCTTTGTAATGTGCTTACTAAAGAATTTATATTGCCTTCAAACTCAGATATTTCTTTGTGTATATTTTCCATTTCTTCCTTGTTTATGGTTTCTTTTACAATCGGTTTTAACTCTATCGAATTGGTAGATTCTAAATATTCGCCATTTAAATTATATACTCTAATAGAAATAAAATTTGATAAGTTGATTTCGGGCACCTTAAACACAATTTTATCACCATTTACCACAGTAGTATACTCATGTCCATTATAGTTAATTTTATATTGCCTATTATTATCCACATTATATATTGTAATATATTCTGTATCCCTATACAATATATCCCCATCAATAATAAGCTTTTTACCATAAAGTTTCATATAACCACCCTAATCTCAATAGCTCGATGTTGAGTCGAGCTATTATATTTCAATACTATCTCCAACTTTTACATCAAACTTACCATATTGGCATTTAGCATTACCGTCTTTTTCGTATACTATATATTCAGGTGCAACCAATATTACCTTATATTTTTTCTTGTAAGAACGATTTCTTTCTGTCGGAGTAGTCTCATTACGTGCCATTTGTTCCATCTTCATTTATATCGCCCCTTAATTTACATGTTTTAGCATTCTCTGTGTGTATTGCTGTCCTTCGGTCTATACAGTAACGTTGGAAGGCACAAGGCCTTCCAGTCACCGTACAAATCAAATAATCCTCAACCATACTTTTTATATGTGTTGAAAATTTACAATAATCCATTATTCACCAGCAGACACTTTTACAGTAACATCTATTTCTGGTTTGCTAGTAATAGTAACCTTAACAGTACCACCGCCAGCGGCTCCAGTTACAGTACCTTTTGTAGCACCATTTGTATTGTTCACTGTAATACTTCCATCAACAACAGAGAATGTTAAATCGTCATAATCTGGTTTGAAAGCGGCACCAGTTGTAGGTACAGCTCTAACATCTAATAGTTTAGTTGCATCAGCAGCTAAAGTAAAATCGCCACCAACAACAGCTAATGCATCAACATTATCATACCAATTTGCATTGTCAATTACTTCTGTAATTGTAGCATAAATTGATTTGTTACCAGCACAACCACCTGTTGAAACTGTTGAAGCTAACGCTCTAACATTAAGTGGTGTTGAAGAAACAGAATCTGGTGTCATACTAATAGTGAAAGCACCTGTCATTGAAGCTCTTGGTACCATTATTTCAACTTTACCAATTCTGTTAGTTGTTTTATCTGAACTATTTAAGTTTGCTTCCATAACTAGTTTAATAACACTTGGTGTCATATCAGAATCGATAACTATTTGTCTAGCAGCAGCATTTCTGTTGTAATATCTAACACATACATTACCATCATAGTTAGTATCTGTTATTTGGAAATTTTTACCATCGAATTCTACTCTTTCTACTTTTGTATCACTTCCATCTGGAATGCTAACCCAACCATAAATTGTTTGTGTAGAGAATGTTAATGGTGTACCAGTTACAGCACCTTTACCCTTTGTTAATGCAACTGTTTCTTCATTGAACACATCTGCACCAGTTGTAATAGCAGAACCAACGTTTAATGACAAGAATTCTAGTGACCATTGTGCCTCAGTAACAGCAATATTTAATTCGGCACTATGGTAATAAATGTATTGTAAAGCATTACCTTTACCAGCTCTAACGTCTGTATTTGACAATGTTGCTTCAATCGATGAATCTAATAGTGTTTTACCTACGAATAATAGATTATCATTTTCGTCAAAACCATAAACATCAGCAGCACTTGTAAGAAACTTTTTCATGTATTGTTCCTCCTTTAAAAATTTTCATATTTTAAAGACACAATTATAGTGTCATTCAGTTCTCTGAATTATAACCAGAACTTTCCCATATCCATATTTTATTATTTGCATCATTTATTCTATACCAATTTTTAGAATTAAAATATTCTTTACAACTCGCAAATCCATTACCATTCTTCTTATATTCTCTACTTGCCTTTTGAGTTTTGTAAGCAACGCCTTGTTTATTTAATGGTGCATACAATGCAGTTAAACCAGCAAAACCAACAAATTTAAAGCCTATTTTTTCATATACTTTTCCGTGTCCTTTGGCATAATCACTATAAGTAAGTATTGATTTTGGATTATAATCCTTGATAAAAGCTTTTAAAAGTTTGCTAGCGCCTCCAACGACATTAATATCCGAACCAGCATACCTAATCAATTCATATTGAGCCATTTTATTAAAACGAGCTCTACCAAAACTCATTACGGCAACAAGGGCATCTTGATAATAAATACCATAATTAACTATGCTCTCAGCCCTATCTTGAGAATGCCATCTATCAAAGAATGAATTTGCAACAGATTTTTCAATTTTTCTTACTTCACATTTTCTAGCATAAACCTTGGGATTGAGCCCAAATATAGACTTAAGTTGCCTTATAACTTTAACCTCATCATCCCAATCGAAGATTTGATATAGCAACCAACCAGCTGCCTCTGCCTCTTTAGCTCTATTAAAATGATACATAGTTCCTATGTGTGATTTATGCTCGGGATGAAACGGGTTAAATTGTGTATTGTGTGTAGCTGTAGGATTAATATCAATTGCTATTTTTCTAACATCATCATACAAATCAACCTTACTGTGCTTATTTGCGAATATAGCACCCTCATACTTCATGTCGATACCTAACTCTTTTAAAATTAAGTCGTGCCAATAAATGTTGGTTTGAGAATATGCCTTTTTAATCATATCATTAAGACCAAAGTTCTGTATTGCCTTAAACACCACAGAATAGGAATATCCTAAAATATTGCAAATATCATAAACTGTAGGATTATCTAACTCTAATATTTTTTGTGTTAAAAGCTCTTTACTATTTATAATGTTGTAATTTGGATTCTTTTCTAAAAACTTTTGCTTTGCCATATCAGACTTATTATAATCATCAACACCATATTTTTTTATACATGTTTGTTTTCTTTTAAGACTGATATCCTTAGTATAGTTTTTTTTAAAAGTCTCTGCAGATTTTTTAGCAAGTGCCTGTCTTTCTGCCTTATCTATGCTTTTAAAATAATTGCTACCCAAATGACTCGCATTTTCAACACAATATTTTTCAGTCATAGTATTTTTTAGACTTATTACCATGTGTTCCTTTTGCTCTTTAGTCCATGCTTTTTTGGTATCCGAAACCTTTTGGGCTATTTCCTTTAATTGACATGGAGACTTCACACCATACTTTTCAATATTGTTTTTTGCCCTAATTGCAGCTATCTGTTTTAAATCTTTTTTTATGCCATAATTATGAAGTTCTTTTTTAATTTTGGTCTCAGAGCAATCAAACAAACACGCACATTCGTTTCTGCTCAAATTTTCAACTATATATTTTTGATACAAATTTTCTTGATTTAGCTCCATATTTACCCCCTACACAATCTTCATAATCTATTATACACCATAAAGGGCAAATTGTCAATATTTCTAATCATAATTCAGAGAACTGTTACTCTCTTTAACCCAACAAACTAGGATGCTGGGAGATTTATTTTTTGCTCTAACGCATCTTGTTCAACTTTTACATCTGCGAAGTTATCCTCAGAATCTAAGCTGCTCATCCAATGCTTAATCAAAGATTTATCTTTAAACTCAACAAAACCACTCGTAGAAGCCGTCATATAAATCTGATAATGTAATTTATAATCAGCCCTCTGCAATATTTTGCTGAATTTCCTAATTGTAAGATTATATATCTCTTCCAATTTTAAATTAGAAGATACTAAAACACAAACCATTTGTTCTTCTAACGAACAAATTTTGTTGTTATTTTGTCTCATTTTAAGTTCTTTAGCTTTCACCAAATCATCTCTAACCTCTTTTTGAATATTTTCATCTATATCTTCTATGCAGTTTTGTTCAAATATAATTCTTTTTATATCCATTAAGAAATCATTATCAATTATATTATTACCTATTAAAATCTTTTTGTTGTCTAAATCAAAGCGAATTTGATTAACATCGTCAATATGTAAAACCATACGCAACAGATTTCCCAACATTATTAAATAAGGTTCTTGCTTTTCATCATATAAATAAAACAAATATTCTAAATAGGTCATTGACAAAATATCAATATCTGGAATACTGTTTTTGTCTAACAACAAACAATTAACAGCCAAATGAAAATCCATATATTCAGACATTTTTATGGGATAAATGGATAGACCGTTATACACAAAAGGCATATCATAAGTTATGCTTTTTGTTAATTCATATTTATCAATCATCCGATATTTACGCACATTTTTAATATTTTCCCTCTATATGGTGCATCACCAATATCAAGCATACCACATGTGCTACTCCTTCTCTCATCAAAATATAAGACACCCACACCATTAATATCTACGCCGTTAAGAGCCTTTAATAAGGTACTAACTATAGTATCAATACGCGTTCTGCAATTGCTTAAAGTGTTTACCTTGAAGTGTGAAAAAATTTGAAAGCCCACCGTACAAATGCCAACAGTTCTGTTCTCTGGTGTTAGTGCGAATGGAAAAATTCTCAAATAAGTATCTTCTGTCCATATACCATCTGCCATACTTTTATCCATAAAAATTCTATATTTTGTTGCATCTTCTTGCCCAGCATATATCAAAGACCTCTTTTGCTCTAATGTTAAGTTAGGTTTTTCATATGCGTCAGCATCTGTATAATACAATAATTTCCATAGCATCTCTGCATCTTCTGAGTGCAACAAATAAGTTATAATATTATATGATAAATCTTCAAGAAGTTCATATTTAGCATAAGCTACTCTGTCATCCATACTACCAACTTCCTTTCAATTTAATAATATATTCTTGCATGTGCTCTCCAGAAATGCAATTAATAACTAATTTGCCTTTAGACTGTCTTATGTTTTTAACATAAAATTTATTGCCGTCTATTACATTAAATATGTAATTAGAATAAGATATATCTGTATTTATAACGAACTCAAATGTATCTTCCAGCTCAACAGAATTCTTATAAAGCTTGCACTCGTAAATTACAGTATCTCCTTGCAATATTTCATTAGTATATTTATAATCTATAGGTGTAATCACCACATCGTAAACATCATTAATGTTTTCAACAACATTTATATCTATACTATCCGAAACGTTCTCATTGTTATTAAAGCTAGCTGTAATTTTACATTGCCCTATAGCCTTCAACTCTATATTGCCCTCAGAGTCTACTTCGCAAACATCCTCATTGTCGCTCTTCCATTTTATTGGAACATCCAACTGTTTCCCGTCTTTTTGTGCAATTGCTACTAACTGTGTTTTAAATCCGACAATTTGTTCAACATTATCTTGCTCTATTTTTATAGAAAATTTTGCCCTATAATAATCTGCAATTAATAATTCAGCATTATCAACTTCATCATTAAAATAATCACCAGCAAAAGATATTTCTATCATAGATTTAGAATAATTACATTCTGTCTCTGTATTCAAAAAGTTTCTTATACCATCGGCAGCAATACGGAAAGCTCTTGGATTTTCTTTTACCCCAAAAATAAAACGCTTATTAGGAAGTATTGAAATGGTATTTAAGTTCTTTTGACACCACAGTCTCTGGAAACCAGATGTTAAGCTTAACTCCTTGCCCTTATAGTCCATGTTTTCGCCAATTTGATAATCTAATATACACGGTTCGATAATTATATTGCCATTATCGTCTATCCAACGTAATAAGTTGTTACAACGTCTAGCAACACAGCCATTACTAATACTGCCGTAATCGTTTGTACTAGTAACCAACCAATAACTATTTTTCCATCTTATTAAATCACCCATTGCCAATCTTGGATTGTCTGGCGGAAAAACAAAGTGCTTAAAGTCATTTCCTACCTTAAGCCCCGTTGCAACATCACTTACAACAGCATCTATACGTGCACGAGTACGAATAAAACATTTAGTTCCATATTCTTTTTCTATTTCGACATCTCTAAAAGCATTCGGTGCATTTGCAAACAAGTAGTCATACATTTCTGCATAATCTTCTTTATAAGCATCTTCTGGTGGAATATGTAAAGAAGAGGCAGCATCATAATATCTCAATGCCATTTAAACACTCCTCCTTCATCTTTTCACACAGATTACAACAATAAAGCACGACATCTTTTACCCTATCATGCTCTGCTTCTGAGAATGTTTTCATACCTTCTAATATATATAAAAGCTCCGCATATTGAGGACTATCGTTATAAATATTTTTTAATCCTAAAACTTCTGTTACAATTCTCGTTAAACTTTGATAAAAGTTACTATATGCCTCATCAGCAGGATATACTATTTTTTTATCTTTATCTCGTCCTTCATATATGGGTAGTAATTTCCAAATTTTATTTCTTAAATTAACGAAATATTGTGTTTTGTTCTGAATAGAAAAATTTAATTCATATTTATTATCCACTAATACCACCCACCATTCTCGCCCAGTCTGCATCTTTTAGCCCGTAGTTGGTTAGCTGACTATTAAGTCTTTCTACTTTTGCCGAACGCAACTCATCTTTCGCCTTCAACAAATTTGCCTCCGAATATCTGGTAGCTTCCGTTTTATTCTGCATCATTCCTGTGATTTGCCTAATGTCAAAAATTGCTTGGTCTAAATAAACTATAACTAAACAGTCTGCCAAAATATTTTTTTCCATATCATCCAAATCAAAATTAAAGTGTGCATTTGACGGGTCATCTATGCTATCATCTCTGTCCGACAAATCTTTTTTGCAATTTGCAAACAACGGCAATCCTCTTATCAAGTAACCTTGCATTTCCGTTAAAAACAAAGTTTCTGATTGTTTCCAAAGTTTATCCAAGTGGTAATCCTTCAAAGAAAGCATTGCCAAATCAATAATATCACTATAAGGTGTCACGATAACACCTCCTATTTGTTATAAATTTCTCTTGTAATATTGACTTCTTTCATTATATCTTTACCAATGATTTTTCCACATTCTTGTACAATATTCATATCTATTTGTTCGCCATTTAAGATTTTATCAACCAATAATGAAACAAATGTATCCTTTTGCGCATTAGTTAAACCTCTAAACATTTCCATAAAAGATTTAGGGTCTTGTGAAAACAAACTATTCATAGTATCATAATTGATTATTTTTTTATATGCAACTTTTAAAAAGCCTATTGTGTTTACAAAATCATTATTGTTTACATAAAATAATCCTTGTTCAGCAAAACTACGGTTATTTAAAATAATTCTTTTTAACTCATCTTTAGGAATAGGCATTGATTCTCCAAATTTATTAAAGCTATAAATATTTCCGTGACCATAGCCCTCTGTAGATAAATTAAGCATTTGACCACACATTGAAATAACCTCTATATCTTCTGTGTCGTCACTATTTTTAGGTAGTGCATTATTTAATAATAAAGCTATCTTAACTTTTAAATCATCTATGCTATCCTTTAATTGTTTGTTCTCATTTTTTAAATCTTCAATTTCATTCGTTTTTACAGATTTAACCTCTTCTTTTTTGGATTTAGCATTGGTATCATTCTTTGCATTTTTAGTATTAGCCATAATTTATTCTCCTTTTATTCAAAGTATCGGGGCGGATATACCGCCCCATAAGTCAACCTATTGTAGTGTGATTACACCAGCGATAGCAGATGTAGCAACACCAACACCATAAGATTTCATTAAAGTTGTTTCAACTTGTAGATTTGCATTAGCAAAATTATCAGCAACATGTGTTAATGTGCTTCCTTCTACAAAGCATTTAACTAATTTATCTTGTGTTGGAGAAACTACGAATATTTTATTATCTGGTAATTTCAAACCAAATTCTGTTGACATATCAGCAATTTGTTCTAATTCAACTACGTTAAACCCGAAGAAATCTCTTACATGTCCTAATCTTACATATTCATCGCCTAATTGATATCTGTAATTAGTTGAGGCTGGTAAGATTTTGCTTAAAGCTAATTTTGTTCCTAAGAATACTGCTGGAGCACCACCATTCCAAGCTTGAACTTTTTGTGCCAAAGCAACAGCTGTATCTTGAGTATAACCAGTTACAGCTAATGGTGAGCTTGCTGTTCCTAATTCATCCATAGCTTTTGCAAATGCATCATAAATATCTGTTCTCATTTGATTTTCCATAGAAAGAACAGCTTTTGTTACAAATTCAGCTAAGCTATATTTTCCTGTTAATATATCATATAATGAAATACCAACTGTGATAGCTCTTAATTCTGGAACGATTGTTTCAGTTCCATTCCATTGTCTCTTAATGTCAAAACTTCTTTTAGCTCTTCCACCTTTTGAAACAACGAATAAATCTCTTGGTTTAATATCAACTTTTAGAGTATCTCCCCAACCACCGTTAGCGATTGTTGAAATAGTTCCCAAATCTTTAATTAAAACATCTGGAATGATTAGGTCTGTAATCATACCAACGATTGCAAATGCAGCTTCTTTAACAGCTGTAAAGTTGGCAAAAATTGCCATATCTGGATAAGCTGATGCTTTCATATTAGAATATCTTTCAACTTCTGATGTAAAGAATTCTAACATTCTTTTATCTGCTTCTGCCATTGTGTATTCGCCAATTTTATCTTTATGTTCTCTATATGCATTAAAATACTCAACAAAATTTTCATATCCAGCTAATCTGTCAGCGTCATTGCTAGCAAATGCCAAAACTTCTCTTGTCATTTTATTCATTATTTATGCCCTCCTTATTATATTTGTTCAACTTCAAATTCATAAGCTACTACTCTTTGTGAACCGAACTTTGTACCAATGCTCATATATGTTTTAGCTAATTTCTTTAATGCTAAACCAGTAGCACCAGCATTTTCTGCGAAAGCTAATGTATAAGCTCCGTTTGCTGCTACAGCATAATTATTTTCTTCGCCAGTAACACCATCAGATGAAATTAATATTTTATCTCCAACTTGTAGTTTGAATGCATTACAAACAACACCTTTAACATTTGTGTATGCACCTGGGTTTAAATCGCCAACTTTATATTGTGTTCCATCAGCTGCTGTAACGATAACATCTTCTGGATTATATACCATATAAGCATTTGCTAATGTTGCACTTGCTGGTTTTGTTGCTACATATACTTCTGATTTATCAGCATCTGTGCTTAAAGCACCTTTTGTAATGATAGCTCCGTTTGGCATATCATCTTCTTTGTTAATAACGTTTATATTGTAAGAATCAACGTTCTTAGCTGCCACACTAAGTGGTTGTAATATTGCATATCCCATTTTATTTTCTCTCCTTTTTAATTATTTTGACCAAAATGATTTTTTCTTTTCCTCTTTTATAGGGGCAGAAATAGCCATTCTGTTTATTTCAGATTTCATGCCTGGTAAAGCGAAATCTAAAGTCTTTGCTTTAACTTTGTTTTTGAAAGATTCTAATGCTTCAAATTTAACTTCTTTTGCCTCTTCTTCAAACTCTTCGAATTGTTCCTTTGGCAAAACATCTTTAACTTCATTAAATAATTCAGCAATTGCAAATTTTGTGTCGCCATCTTCTCTTTGTGCCTTATATTCACGAAGCTCTGTAAGTTCAGCCATATAAACATCTATATCAGCTTGCATTTTAGCAATAGTTTGTTCATATTCTGCACATTTTGATTGAAAATCTTCCTCTTCTTCGTCATCTTCTTTATCAATTTTTTCTTCTTCAAAGTCCTTAGAGTCTACAACTTCTGAACTTATATCTGATGCTAATTGATAAGCACCTTCGATGACTCTTTCCTTACTTTCAAGGTCTACTTGAGCTACACCATCAACGATAGTATATTTTGCTCTATAACAACATTTATCGTTATAGCTATAAAAATAAACATATTCATCATCGTGTGTTCTAGTCCATAAATTGCAGCTTTCCAATGCATTATACAATAAACAATCTATTTGTGAGGCTGTTAATGCAAATTCTTCAACCTTGTTTTCCTCTTCATTGTTTGGCAAATCCCTCTCCTCCTTTTCTTGAAAATTTTCTTCGTTTAATCCAAGCTCTCTATAATGTCTTAACAAATGTGCTTTAACATCGCCTTCAACTATGCCTTGTTGAGAGGCACGCTGAAATGCGGCTTGGACACCACTAATACTTACTACCAACTTACCATCTTTTATAACATGGTGTGGATATTTCAACGAAGTAGAAGGGGATTCCTCCCAATCTTCTCCTTCTATAACTAAATAAGCCTCTTTTGCAAGAGCTTGTTTGTTACTTGCGTTAATTATAGGATTATATAATTTTCTACCTGGATTAGACCATTTAGCATTTTCGCCAACAGCCGATTCCTTACTGTTATCTATTTCAATCTTACTTTTTTCTGCAAATTCTTTTAAATAATTTTCTTTTGCAATAGCAAATTCCTCTGTGATACAACAAGCATCGGGTATGGCTGGCGTAACATTGCTGCCCAAAATTGTGATACATTGGAAGGTAAACTCAGTTATTTCAGTCATTCCATCATCATTTTGGGTTTGAGCTTCTGGTGGAAACTCTATCTCAACACTAACTGGTTTTTCAAATCCATCTCTTTTAAAAAAATCTAGTATGCTGCCAGAATATTTTTTCCATATTTTGGCATTTATTGTCAACATATGTCTACCATCATCTGTATCTTCAAACTCGATAGGATTATTCTCACGATGTATAAAACCCACTGGTGTTTCTTTAGGGTCATGAGAACCTATGTCATCCGTGTTTTCATCATATACCCACACCAATGGTTTGTCATATATGGTATCTGCCGCATTTTTTAAAGTATCCTCTGATATGTATAAATGATGCCTATTATCACCATCTGCAAAAGCTTTTATTTTTGCAGTTATAAAATCCTTATTAGCACTATCTTTTACTTCTTCTATATTTTCAACAGAAAAATTAAGTCTATTCATTTATTCACCCCTCAATTCCTTGGGCATAAATGATAATATGTTTCTCAATTCTTCGGTGTCTGAAAAAATATATTCGCCGTCAACAACTGATAACAAACAAAATCCGTTTTCTATCAGCCAATCAGCTTGATTTTTATTAAATCTTTTGCCATTCTTTAAATCTTTGCCATTTATTATAAACATACTATTCACCGCCTAAAATATAAAAGTCATTAAAGTCATGGTCAAAAGCAACATAATTGTCGCCATAAGCCACAGCTTTATCCCTTAACAAAATATGTTGATTAATGTAAGGTGTTAATTCGACTAATCTTTGTTCTAATAACACTTTTGCATTTATATCCTGTTCTTCTCTTGCTATCTCAATAGCATCTATAATTATATCGTTAGTGATTAAAAGCTCATCTAATACACGTTGCATAGCGTCAATTAAATTTTTGTATTCCACGGTATCAGCAGCCGTTTCTAAATATTTAGTTCTAACATTAAAGAAATCTTGTATCTCCGAATAAGTATCTGCGACAAGTGGGTACTTATGTGCTATACCTTTATGAAATATTTCAGCCGCCTTATTCATAGACCAATTTACCGACATATTCGTAACAATATTATCACAAAGTCTATTCATATAAAACATTCTTTGTACTATTTTATCAATAGCATTAGAAGTTTTTTCACTAATTAACATTTAATTCACCATCCAATTATATTTAAGTTATTCGCTAACCTTCATTGTATAAGTAACAGATTTTGAGCCCTTAGTAACAACAAGAGTTGAAGGATAACCGTCTACGGTACAAATAGGAGCAATAGTCATACCATCGCTATCTTGCACACTCATTTGTGCTGAATTTAATGTTAGGGTTGAACCCAATGTCATTTTTACACTAAACGAATTTTTATCAGCATTTGGTACAATTACCTCATGTGTTTCTTGATTAACGGTAAAATGAACACCGCCCATGTCGCCTGGGGTTTCATAACTAGCAATAACCTCGATTATTTCTGGGTCTACATCGGGGGCTTGATTGTTTAATATTTCAATCCATGATGCAAACACATCACCCATTTTTAAGCGACTAAAGCCATCGCAAATACCATTATTTAATATTTCTTTTGCTTCATTATTAAATTCGTGTATTGCGCCACCATTTTTAGCAACATTAAACACCGCAGCCACCAAACTACCAACCGCAACATGATTCGCACCAGCACACATTTTGTCTAAAGCTATCGTTTCTTCTTCTGTCAATAGGCTACCATCATAAGTTTGTACTGGGTCTGATGTTAAACATTCATTTAATCTATTAAGTTTATCACCTAACTTTGACAATTGACAAGGAACACAAATTGTGTTTAAATCTTTTAATTCCATTTATATTTCCCCCTATTTATACATTTCCGCCACGAGATAAATTATTACCCGTGTCTCTCGTATTAATTCCAGAATCTGATAAGTCGGAAACATCCGATTGTGGTCGCCCACCTTTATCAGACATTGTATTTATATTTAACATAGGCAATAACATATCAGAAAAGCCCATAGCCTTTGTCATTTCTAATTCTCTTTTTAATTCGAAAATATTTTTATTTAAGCAGTTAGCTATATCATTGATACAAACAACACCCTTATCAGCCATTTTAATTGTTTTGTCTATTTTGTCTTTTATATAAGTAGAACTATTGCTACCACTTAGAGTAAAAGTAAATTTGAACTTTTTAGTTTTTCTGTTAATATTATAATCCAAAAAGTTATTAAACTGAGGATATACACTTGAAACCAACATTTCATCTATATTTAAACTCAAATTTGTTTCAACCGTAGTCTGTTTGTCAGTAGAAAAAATACTTCTTCCGCCACCCAACATACTAGAAACATTTTTTAAATATTCAGTATAAGCATCAGCATTAGTATTTGTAAACTCATTTGTTTCTATTTTGTCAGAAGGTAAATTTACTATGTTAAATGTTTCGCCCAAAGCCTTAGCACACGCACCAACCAATTGTCCCATTACCTCTGGCGAAATAGCTAGCATATTTGCGATATTTGCTCTTTGCTCCTTTAACAATGGCCATTGTGAAGTAATCAATTTCTTAGCACTAGCTATATCTTGATTAACTTGTAACTTCCTATAAATAGGCATTAGTGTAGTCTCTGCTAGCATTGGAGAAAAATAAGGAACATTTGTAATAAAATTAGGATTAAATTTAAAAACAAAAGCTCCATCTTCTGGACTTGTTTGAACCCACAATGCGAACTGAGAATCCCTACGAGACAAATTGTTAGAAGGAATATAAGGCTTGTTTTTCTTAAACAAATCATTATATTTCTTTTTTATCCATTTAGGATATAAGTTTATATCCACACCAGCTTGTGTAAAATAATTCATATCATAATCGGCTATTAATCCATGCGAAAATTCCGCTGTTATTTTAGCATAATTATAAGGGAACGTTTGCAACACATATTTATCTGGTGTCAAATCTTCTCTCAACATGCAAAAATAGCTTTCGGTATTTAACATATTAAAAAATGCCTTTCTGAACTCGTGTCTATAGTCAAATTTATTTAAGAAATCTTCTACTACAGCAAGGTCTCTTAAATAAGCCTTGCTATTATAATCTTCTGGTTTAGCATTTTTACATTGTATTGATAAATCAAAAGATGGCAAATTTGCTATATAATCAAAATTACGTTTATATATCATATTAGTTAAATATTCATTCTGCGAATATGATATAACTTCCGATTCATTGTTTTTTATATCTTGTAATTTTTCTAAAACTTTCTCAGCATTAGTTATTGAGGGATTTAAACTTAATTCTTGCATTAAAGCATTTTGCAACAATGGATTGTATGCTCCCATTGCATTTTTATAGCCTCTGCTAAAAGCAGCAACATCAAAATCAGTTTCTTTAATTTTTACCGTATCTAATGTTTCAGAAAAAATTTGTGCAATTTTTTTTACATCATCAACACTAACTTGTTCTTGATTTTTCAAATAGGTCGTCTCCTTTCTTTTTAGTATGCAACACAAGACAATATTTGACTTATGTCAGGTTCTTTGGCATAAAGCCTTGCCTTGCTATCTTTCTCTAAATCGCAGATATAAGATAGTCCGTACATTAAAGAAGTCGCCCTATCTCTTTTTTTTCTTTTTATAATTCTTGTATATATCATCTGATTTGAATTGTCAGTAAACTCTTGCTTTATATTACTTAATTCTTGTATAAGCAAATCGTGCTCTACATGAACCAAATACTCTTCGGCAGTTATTTCCTTGTTCTTCCATCTATCCATAACCTCAGAAGAATCTGTCATAAGTCTTAAACTTCCATCTTCAAAACATGTTTTCATATAAGGATAATAATCATTATTAAATCTACTGTATGCCTGTATTGCCCTAATTATTGGTTTTGCATTTGGTATACTACCCAAAGCATCCTCATCGTTATCTGCAATTAAAGGTGGAAACTCAAAAAGTTCACCCCTTGCATTTTTATACTCCCATGTTTCCATAAGAAGTGATAACAAGCCTTGCCCAGCAGATTGAGCATCTATAACAAGCTTTTCTGTGTTAGGAAACTGAAAATGAACTAATTCTCTAAGAAAATCCCTTTGCTCTTGTAAAGATGCGCCGTTTAAAACTTTACTAAACACAACCTCTTTGATAAAAGTTCCGTTAGGTCTTGGCTTAAGTTTAATTACATGAGTGCATGCATTATCCGAACCCTTACTATCAGAAACAGCAACATCGTGAGTTATAACATAACTACATGTTGTTTTCTTTGGTTGTACAAGTTCGCAATCAGTTAATATTCGAGAACGAGTAGTTATTTCATAAGGATAATAACTTTCATTAGAGCTACCAACAAAAACACCACAATATTCATATAAAAACTTATCTTCTGTCATTGTAGAAGATTCTTTTTCAGCCATTATTTCATCTTCATTTAAAAATCTCGCACGAACACCAGGTGTATAATCCAAAGAACAAACAAAATAGCCTTTATTACCTCTCTTCATTTCGTTATAGTATAACACAAATCTTTTATATAAATCACATGTCTTTAAATATGCCGATGAAATAAATATGATTTTACCTCTTTCTGTGTCAACCATATCTGGATATCTATCTAAAGCATCTATCATAGCCTGTCTCTTGGTTTTTGTCATAGGTTTTAAAACCTCTTCTATCGCAGCATCTTTAACTAATCTAGCCTCATCCACCAAAACCACATTAAAACGCCAACCACGAGCCGTATCACCAGTTTGTGCCTTACCCAAAACAATAGCCCTAATTTCGCTACCATTCGAAAACTCTACAACACAATCATCTTCTCTTGTTTTTATGTTAGTAATTTCCTTTGCAATATTTTCGTTTTTGTAAAGTTCACCCTGAATTTTTTGTATGATAACCATTCTGGCTTGTTGCCCTTTACCAGAAGCAATTCCTAGTTTTATGCCAGGATATAATATCGCCATACATACCATGAATACACCAACAATAAAAGATTTTCCTAGACCTCTGCAGCATATTAACATAATATATTGATTTCTTGCCATAGCCCTAAGCAATAGTCTCTGAAAAGGAAACAATTTAAGTCCCAAAATGTCAATTGCAAACTTGTCTATATAATACCTATAATAAGATAAAAATTTTATCCATTCAGCATCGTTTATCTTTGTTTTGGTAGACTGAACAACTTCATTTTCTTTTTCATCCAATGTCAGCACCTCCTACAAAGATTTTCCTATGTTTGCAAATTGTTCTAGTAACATATCATAGGTATCTTCATCTTTTGGTTCATATTCGGGAATCCAATTACCTTTTTCAACTATATTAAAAACTGTACTAAAATTTCCAGGTACACTATTCTTGTTTTTTTGATTTTCTACAAAATTTGCAGATTTACATAATTTATCGAATATATTAGATAAAGATTGATACCTCTTATCATCTCCGCCCTTCGACATTTCTGCCAAAGCCTTATCCATTTCCAAGCTTATTTTAGCAATCTTTCTAGCATAATCTTCATGGCTTGTAGTAACAATATCATAGTCTTTCTTTAATCCGTCAAAATAACCATTTAATTTATCAATTTCTTGTTGCGTATATTCAGAACCCCAAACTGGGTCATCTATTTTTTTTAACTTTTCAACCCCAACATCTTCTATATTTTTAAACCTTTCACTATCACCAAAACATGGTGTGTCGGTAAGCTTGTAAGATAAGTTTGAATAGAGCGCTAAATATGCTCGCATTAAAGGCAAAGATGTCTCTGAGCTTTTTTCAAGAGCCTTTTCATAAATGGGCTCATTAAATGGTATATCCACATAATAACAAAGTTCCACCATAGCTCTAATATCATCTTTATAAAGTTTCTTATAAGATTCATACTTTTCAGTTAAACAGTCCAAGCACCATGGTATCTGTCCCCACAACTTATACTTAGGATTGTTAGTCCTATAAAATTGACTATCGTCACAGCCACAACTTAAACAAAATACTTTATTTGATAATTCTTTAACATTATTTCTTATATTTTCTGTTCTACTCATTGTAGCTTTTTTTCTATCCTCGTTTACCTTTTTAATATTAGCCACTCTATCACTCCCAAATCTCGAATTTTAATCTTAACATACATACTCAAACACACCATTTCTGATGTGCTTGATATATATATTAATATCTAGGTTTATTATTAGACCACATTGTAAGAAGCTCGGATAAGTAATCGTTGGTTTCGTATAGCCAACATTTTCTTTCTAGGTCGCATATTTTGTCTGCGTCATAAGGAATTTCATGGGCTTCCAAATATTTAATCCTTTCCTCTCTACTCCACACCTTGTCCTCTTCTCCAATCGGTAAAACATTATTTTCTAATAAAAAGTCCTTCATTTGTGGACTAAAACACTTATAGATTTTGCTTTTAAATTCCTTCAACGTAAACACCCTTTCTTTATAAATTATTCATCGCCATATTCAGCTTTTAATTTATCATGTAATTTGGTGTCTACAATGCGGATATACTCCCACGACCAATTTGCCTTCTCAAAATCATTAAGCCATCTTCTAAATTTTTCTGTTTTCTTTGCCACATCTGGCAAACTATCTCTTATGATACACGCCTCGTTATTATATCCTCCAGTCACCAAACTATTGATAACATTGTTTAATTTTGTATAAACACTTATTTCCCACTCTAAACATTTTTGGAAATACTCTTTGACATCTTTGGGTATTGTCATATCATAATTCCATGTCGGTTGAACAATTTCTCCAAAGACATCTATACAATAATGTTGTAACTTTCTTCTCTTTTCTCTGTCACATTTACTGCTATATGAGTTATATCTTTTTTGCCCTTGTAATCCCCACATGTGCGTATAGAGACTTAATTGGTCATGTAAAGCCTCACCATTCGCATATATATTTATTGCATCGCCCAATAACCTTACAGGCGTCATATCTCTAGCATACGTATCCAAATCGTTCATCTCTAACCTCCTCTTTTTTCAAGAAGGTCTATAATATGCTCATTTTGCTCAATAATTTTAGATAGATACTTATCATCTTGCGATTGTAAATATTTTAAAATAGTATCATTATCAGTTTGAATGTTGTTCAATCTCCAGCTGTCTAATTGTGCTATATTTGCTAAAACACTTAGCCAAAAGAAGAAACCATAATCATCATTCATTAGCAAAGTTTTGTAACTTTTAATGCAGCATGATTAATTGTAGCCGCACCACCAGTCACTACAGCAGTAATAGTTATATCGTTATTAACCGCACAACAGTCTGGAAGTCTTTGAACTATAGTGTTAATAGTTAAAGCACCATTTTGAGCTGTGGTAGAATATTGCAAATTAGTTGCATCTGGTATTGCCACTCCATTTGCATAAAGTGATACTACCAAGTCTCCACCACCAGTTACTATTCCTGATACATCAAATGTAATATTGTAGTAACCAGAACGATTTAGTTTAACACCAGTGCCACCATTAGAAGTAGCGCTAGTGCCCTTTAAAATTTTTGTGACAGGCATACTGATTGTTCCACCAGATGCTACACTTTGAGAAGCATTGTTATATATTAGTATCATAATACCACTCCTATAGACATTATGTCCATAAAAAAAAGGGTACTATTAAAGTACCCCTTATGATTTAGGCGTACTTAATACGCTCAAATTCAATAAGGGATTGTATAATTAGACGTTGCAACCGCAACCATTTCCACATCCATAGCCATTGTAAGCATAATAAGAGCTCATATAAGGTGAGCAAGTAAGATATGCGGCTACTGGAGCCTTTGGTTGTAAGCTTGTAATAATTTGATTTGCAAGATTAGCATTATTAAGAGCTAAATTGCTTGAGTTAATTTGTTCTCTAAGTTGGTCTATCTTGTCGGCTTGTATCATACCTCTAGTTGCTTCACCTTCCGCATGTATTGCAGTAGCCAATGTATTTGTTTGTTTTTCGATAGCAAGTCTGTTCTCGCAGCAGCAATTTTGTAGGGCACTTTGAAGGTCCTTGAATTGCTCTAAAGAATTATAATTTGCATTTGCAATAGCCATATCTGTGTTTCCAGAAGTTCTTAAAATATTTTGGTTAGTTTCACAAACCGCATCTCTTAAATCAGATAAGTTTCTATCTGTTGTTTGATTGTATAAACCTGCTTGCAGTTCAGCTTGTGTTAAACCTTCGCCATTTCTACCGAAGCCAAAACCATTTCCACTAAATAATGCAAACAATACTACTATCCATAATAGCCAATCTGCATTGTTGTCATACATCATAGGTGTAGTTCCATCTGTTACCATATTATCACTCCTATTGACAATATTTCAATAAGAGTCAATAATGTCTATAAATCTATTTCATGCCCAGCTGGGACAAGAAAGCATTTATATCTATTCCATTAGTTTTTGCATAATTTCTGGTAAACTGTTCCAGTTGTTGTGGCGTTTTCCCTTTTGCCACACTCAAAACTTGCATTAAAGGCTGATTATTTCCTGCCATTTGTTGGAGTACTTGCATTGGATTTTGATTTGATTTCAACATTTGAAACATCTGCATTAAATTTGCTATTGGCATCATAATTCATAACCTCCTTTTGTAAAAATAAGTCTCTATAAGATTCTAATTTTTCTAAAATTTGGTTATTTTGAGATGTTAAAATAGAAATTTTATCTTCTAATTGTTTTATATATTCATTCTGATTTTCAGCAACTGAAATACCTGGTGTTTCATTTTCTACCAAAGTATAAATTTCAAAGGTCGCCGTACCATCAGCATTTAATCTTTTTTCATAATGTTTTTTATTTGCCTTGTCGATAAGCACGACAGGACTGCCATCCCATTTAACAGTAGCTGCCTTTGCCTCTTCTATAGAGGTTACAGGGCGACACTCAAAATACATGGTGTTTTGACCCGCCATCATATTTTGTTGTGCAATGCTATTCTGCAAACTAGATGAGTATGTAGGCATATTATTGGCGACACCATAGTTGTAATTGCCTTGTCTATTAAAATTATAATCATACGGATTATACATAGCCATTTATAAACCCCCTTTACAAGCGAGTCTATAAGGTCTATAATGTCTATAAAATGAAAAAAGCAGAGACATATTCAAATGTTTCTGCTGAATTTCTTGTGTATTTTCTTGTGTGTTTTCTTGTGTACTAACTGTAAAAAACTACACAAGAAAATTTTATTTTACAGAATCCATATTAATTCTAATATCTATTTCATTATCACCATCAAAAATCAATAATAACTGAGATGGCTTAGCAAATAATCTTTTTGATATAGAATAATTATTTGCACCAATTAAGCTACCATTAACATAGACTTTACAACCTTGAATTGCCATTTCTCTATCTGCATGAAAGTGTCCTAAGATTACATAGTCTGCACGCACACCAGTTGATAGACTATAATCTGAGATAGAATTAACAATACTGTCATTATGCCCATGTGAGAAAAATACATTTTTATGATTAAATAAAGTTATCCAACCAATGTCATCTGAAAGATTATCATGTTTCATAATAACATTTGTATCTTTAAGGCGCTCTTCTAACCACCAATCTATAAGCTTGGTTAAACTTTCTTTTTCTATGTGTTCGTCATACTTCTTGTTAAGACGAGAATGGTTGTCAGTACTACTTCTGTATGTAACATAAGGTATATTATTTGCAAACTCATTAAGCATACATGCCAAAGCCTCTGATACATATTTGACTTGTTGTATAGAATCAACACTTTCGGCAACTCTATTACATACATGAATATTGCCCGATATTAAATCATTTAAATTTAAAACATTTAATATAGCAACATTATTAATTTCACAATATCTTATAACTTCTTGTGTTAAATAATCAATTCTCTTTAAGAACACATTTTCATTATAATTGTTGAAAAAGCTCTCCACTATTTCGCCATAATGCCAATCTGAAAGAGCCAAAATAGCTTCTTTTTTATTTTCACGGTCAAATTTTACAGTCTTTACTTCTAATTTTGGCAAATCTTGAATAGGCTCCCTAATAGCATCTTTTAAAATCTCAATTCTTGCCTCATCACGTAATACTTTTCTTTTTTCATTAAGCCAATCTCTTGTTCTAACCTCTTGTTTATATAAATCATCTTGTCTAATATCTATTTCAGAAACTAATTCTCCGTCTAGATATTTGTGCTTATTTGCCTCAAACATTTTTTGAAAATATTGATATGATTTTCTATACTTAGAACTTGTAAACTCATAATTAAGCTCTTTATTTAAAACATCGGCTATTTCTTCCCATGTATATCCGAGCTCGTCTTTCATATCACATACTCTAAAAATATATTCATCTTCCATTTCATTTGGATAACGTTTTATTCCCGCCATTTTTATTCACTCCTAAACTCTAAATCTCTTCTCCTATTCTATAGTATACAAAAACGTTTATCAAACTCCAAGTAAACTTGAACCACGACACAAAAGTTGTAGGGTACTAGAAATGCCTCCTACAATTATCACAGTATTTTTGCTTTGTCTTATATAAAGGATTTTTCTTTTTATACACTCCACCACAACATTGACATTGAAAATACACGCCATTCTCTAACTTCTTCAATGCACTCTTAACATATTTATACAAATTTCTATAAATGTATTTTTCAATCATATAATCAGTGCTATAAGTATCATATAGATTCTCTGCCGTAATTTCATTGATATATATCGAATTCTTATCAACCAAATATTGTTCAAAGCTTTTTTCGTCTTTATAATAATCAAATAATTTACCAACAAAATATTTAATAAATAAATCCTTTTGCTTAACATCAATATCAAAATAGTCTGCCAGCTTATCTCCCTTTACCGTTTCATAAGTACCATTAAACATACATTCATACTCCATTGTATCACTAAAAAGACGGCGTATAAAAGCCGCCCTTATTAGTTTTTTCTGTTTCTCATTATTGCTTTCTAAATATGCATCAAAATAGTCTGACCATCTTTTATATTTGTACACTTTTCTCGCCCTCTATCATAATATAATATTTGCCCAGAAATTCAAAAGCATTTTCAGTCATATCATTTGCTTCTGTAATAATAGTATATTTCTCTTTTGGCGAATTATTTGCTAAGTTTTGCAAGATTATATCTGAAAATATACTCCAACACAATGTTTTATTTGTATTTATTGATGCATAGCACACATCTATATAATAATTTGCCAACTTCTCTCTATTATCATCCAATTGTAATATAATATCACGATATTTATTTATACATTGATTTAAATCAACCAAAGGATTTTTATCTTTTAATTTTAACCATTGTTGCCATTCAGCAATAAAATCCCTATTTATAGCTCTAAGTTTTTTGGAAAGCTCTTTATCATCTAAAACAACATCATGATTGATTAAATAACAACCAGTATTAATTTGACTATTATTCCATAAAAGTTTCTTTTGTTCCCATCTATTAATGTATTCGCACAACTCGTTCATAGGCGATGGAGAATGGTAGGCATTAAGTTGTTTCTTATCAACAGCAGTTTTATTTTTTTGCCTAGTCTTGAAATAGCAGTTCAACTTTTGTGGGTAATTATAAAGCAAGAAATAAGGAATCTTCTTTAAGGCATTTCTTAGATAGGTTGGCAATTTCCAACGAACTCCCGTCTTAATACTATCAATTTCTTTGCCCTGTAGCAGCCTTAACAAAGAAATATTATCTTCATTAATTCGCTTATAAGTTTCATCAGTAGTTACCCTATTAAGAATGCTCGTTGCAACATTTGTTATTTCGCCTATTCTACTATCTCTTGAATTTAATTCGTATTCAATTAAATTTTCTTTATTGTAAGGCACTTGTTTAGCTGTTATTTTATCGTCTACATCTATTACCATAGTTTTATATATCTTATTGTTTACCAATAATGGCTCATTGCTTAAAAATACAGCATCGCCATCAGCGTCCCGTTTTGGACTATATCTTTACCATATCTTCCGACTTAGGTATGTGGCACTTCCAAACAAGGATTTGCACCTTGAATGTACTCTCTTACGAGATAGTCTCTTGATTTTTATAATTTTATAATTTAAATATTTTGCCAAGTATTGCCTTGCTTTATATGGTTAATAGTTTGCCACCCTCTGCCATACTTCCTAGCAATCTCACTAACCATAACCCCTTGGGCTAAGAGTTCTTTTATTTCTTTGACTTGTTCTGGCAATAATTTTGCATTAGGATTCAACGTTGTAGAACTATTTATTTTATATCTACCGCAGTTTTTAGAATATAAAACATTTTCTTGATGTGTAACCCATTCTAAATTTCTATAATAATTATTAGTTCTATCAAAATCCTTGTGATTAACTTCAAGCCCCGATTTATAACCTTGAACAAAAAGTTTGGCAACAAGAGTATGTACCTTATAAATTTTTCTCTTGCCTTTTTTACCAGCGGTAAATATTTTATAACCATCCTTGTCATATCTCTGTGCTATAAATTTATTTCCTGATTTAATAGCACCATAATTACTTATATAATAAATCTTACCATTAAGTTCTATTGATTTCCATTCCATATTATTTTCACCACCTATCTGGCAAATTATAAATTATAAAATTATACTTAACACAGGATAACTTTTCAGCTTCCCCTGTTAGCCGATTTACTAATTATCATTTCCTATAATTCCTAACGTTAAATCGACACCCTAGATTTCTAGGTTCACCACATTTATTACTTTGCTGTTTCCAACAAAGAGGACAGACGCTACTTTATCCCACCTTGAACTGGCATACTTAAATCATACATATTGACCATAACCACATCTTGATTTTTGAAATGTCTAAACCACTTCATATCCAGATTAGTGTTTATAGTTACATCATTAACCTCAGAAGGACAAACTAAAGGACTTCTAAAAGATAATACATCTTCGCCATCTTTAAATATTGTATTCGCATAAAATTGCTTATAACCCAGCACACCTTTCGGCTCTAATCCAGCAGCATATTCTAAGTAGCCAATTATATCGCCAACAACAGTATGATAAAATCCAGAACAATAAATTTTACCCAACTTCATTTCATCTATTGTTTTTTGACATTTTCGCTTTATCATTCTTTTTATGGTTGGGTCTTTGAGCATTATATCATTTATGAGAACAGCCTTCATATATGCACTAGCCACATCATCTTCTTCGCTATTATTTACACCCATAAATTTTAGTGTATATGCCTTATCTCCGCCTATAATTTTTTCTAATAAATTTGTCGAATATTTTGCAATATTTATGATTTTTCCTGCATTTTTTTCATCTATAACATCATATTTGTCATCGATTCCTTCATAAATTTTATCAAAATGTTCTACATACTTAGGATTTAATAAATCTAAACATTGTAAATATTGAAAGTTCATTCTTGCCATAACGTTAATATGATTAATGTGGTGACTGTATTTGCTGATTCCTAACTTATATTCGTATTTATTCAAAACATTAAAATATTCATCTATAGCATTATCACCATACTCCGCCTTGAAATATCCTAGCCCTTTAAACATACTTGCATTCCATAAACAATCTATATCATCAACACTATGTTTTCTACCAAGCACATCTGTTATTTCTGTAATACCATGTTCATGATACCATTCTCTAAAATCAAACTCTACAGTGTAGCCCTTCATAAAAGGCAACCTAATCTGTAAGCCTATAGGTCTATAATCTAATCCAATTGCCTCTTGTGCAGCCAAGCTAAGTGCTTTGGTGTGTACTCCGCAACCATCAAATGGAGATAGTTTAATATCTTTATAACCGTCCTTTATTTGCCTTGACTTATATTTGTTTCCATCTGTAGAAACCAACTCAACCTCTTCTGCATATTTTATCTTTTGGTTGGGGATAAATTTCGTATACTCATCTACAATAACAATTCTAGGAATTGGTATATCCAATAATGTGCATGTGCTAAATATTAAGCACCTCTGCGATTCGTACTTAGATATACAAACATCTTTGCCGTACATATCTATATCTAACATACTAATTTTTTCAAGCTCATTATAAATATAGTTAGCAACAAAGACTGTAATGCCCTGCTTGGACTGAGAAGCACTCTTACCAAATCTTAAATAATGTATGCCATTATAAACAAATCCTTCGTTAAGTATTTTCCTATATTGTGGATGTTTTGCCTTATTATGCCTTGCTTCCAAATACACTATTTCCTTAGGAAAACATGTTTTCTTTCCTGTTACTCTTTGAATTTGATATATCAAAGGTGATATAAGCGTAGATATAAGATAGGGTGCCTCTTCTGCTCGCTTCTTTCTTAAATTGTAGTCTGATGCAATTAGTTCATCTACAGGTATGCAAGGTATATAATATTGCGTATTATCCATTATATTCTTCCTCCTCCTCCAAATCGTTCCTTTGCTTATCTTTATCAATTATTATATTTTCATCGTAATATTCTCTATCAACCAAATATTCAAACCATTCATCATAAAATTTCATTTTTCGCCTCTCTATTATTAAATTTATTTCATCTCCCTTAGTATAAATCATTTCGTCACCCCCAAATTAGCACCATTAAGCCATTCAATCAGTAGCTTTCTCATTCTTTCGCTTGGTATATAAATGTCTATTGGCTTACCGTTTCTTATGGCAGACCTAAATATCCATTGTATCATTTCGTTCAATGCAAATGCATCGTTATCAATTTTTATGCCCTTATGTGAGAAAAAGGCAGAATAGAATGGATTATAATATCTATTAACCAAATATGCCAATTCAGTTTTATCTGAGTATTGATTGGTTGCTCTACAGCCACATTCTACCCAACCATCCTTAGCAATATTTTTGCCAGTAAACTTTGTTTTGTATTCTTTATAAGTAGTCCACATTTCTTCCGAGTTTTTACATAGAACATAGTTTCTAAAATAATTATTTACATTATTTGACAATTGCTTCAAATCTTCTGGATTCGCCTTAGCATACCATGCAGCTGATAAAGCCGTTTTATTCTTGCCTGACTTAGTATTTTTGTAGCCACCAATCTTATTTAGCTGTGCCTTATCACAAATATGTATAAGCCCCTTTATATTGTCTCTCCATTCCAAATCATATCCAGGATTTTCATCATAAGGTAAAAGTTTATAATATCTATCGCCAGCACTTTGCACTATATACTTCTCATATTCTACACCAAAGTATCTGTAATAATATGCTTGAATCTGATTTTCAAACTCATAAGTTAATATAAATATATCTTTAAATATCCCATTAAAAAATATTTCCACAGGAAATGTCCAGATTAACAAAGCATTAGATATATAATAAACCAATCCCCTATCAGCCAAGCTCTTCAAATCTGAATATTTATTCAACATATTATTTTCTGAATTCCATGTAACCAAACCATCATCAGCAACCGATATTATATTTTGCTTTATCATAGTGTCTATATCCTCTTTTGTATATTTATCTCTTTGACTTTCTGATAATTTATCGTTATCACCGTACATATCTATTTTGTTTATAACATTTATTACCTCATCCAAAATTAAAATATAGTTGCTTTCCTTTAATGCCTCTATCAGCTCATCGTTAATGTTTGTAAACAATGCATGAGTAGAAGCTATATTTTTGCCCTCTCTAATCAACTGTATCAAATCTCTCATTTTGCTACCTGCACCTCGCCCAGCTGATGGTGTGTAAATTCTTTTTGCCCTACACTCATTTCTTATTCTCTCTACCTCGCTTAAAAATGGCGTTATATAAATTACCTTCTCATCTATATCAAGTGAATTTATATACTGTATGGCATAGCTCGACTTTCCAAATCCACATGGACTGTCTATTACTTTTATTTTATTCATCCCCTTTTCAACCTCCTCGCCTTTTATTATACACCATAAAGGGCATTTTGTCAATAGCAAAATTTAGCCCCTTATTTCGATTTTTTATCTCTACCCATAAAATTATACTACCAAATAATAAAAATCAATTCTAGCCACCTTCTCGCTCGTCTAACACTATTAATTTTGTCTTTCTTTCACCCAAGAAATATTTTTGTGCTCTTTATATTTAATTTAATATAATATTCGGTATATAAAACACGAGTATTTCACCCAAATAGAAAATTAGTTCCGCTTATACAGAAATACGAGCTTTTGTTTTATACACCCAATGAAAGAATTACTAGTTATATATTATTTTAATTATATATATATTATTTAATTAATTATTTATATATATATTATAATGCGCGTAAGCGCCTTATAATACCTAGCAAATTATTATATTTTTTTATAAAAAAAATAATACGGTATATAAGATACGAACATTTCACCCAAATACAATAATTTATCGCCTTATAAATGAAATGTGAGCTTTATCTTATATACCCATTACTCTACTATCCTCGCTTTCTCCCCTAAATCTATTTTGAGCCTCTATCTTATTATAGTTACTCTACTGTTATTGTTTACTCATGTTTCGTTATTGGTTGCTATCTTTAGTTTATTTCTCTACTATCCTAATTTCTGCCCTTATTCTATTTGGTTGCTCTTCATGATTCTTTACTCTACTATCCCAACTTTTACCTCTCAGTCTAATCTGTTACTGTTTTGGTTCCTCCCCTGAATATGTAACTTCTTTCGTGTCTTGTTTCACAATACACTCAAGAACTTACATATTGCTTCCCTTTTTTTATTTATTTATTTATTTTATTATTTCGCTTGGTCGTTTTAGGCAATAAATTGCAAATCGTAAATCGCTGTAACTCGCTCATACCAATATTTCCCCGCTTTCAAAATGCCTCAAATTCGCTCGTACCAAGACTTACTACCGACATGGTAGTAACTTTAAAAAAAAAGCCCTATTTTCAAGGCTTTTTAAGCCGCTTTCCTAATAAAAATAAAAAAGATAAATATTATTAAAATTTTTTATTTAAAAATCTCTCGTTTTTTATTTTAAATTAAAGTTGCATTTTCCAATTTTTTCCATTTTGTACTCTTGGCTGGATTTTTGACCGAAGTTGTGAATGGGAAAGTGCCAATAGCATCATGTAAAATTAACATAATTTTAATTATGTAAACTAGGGGGATGGTTAACATAAGGTACAACTTACTATAGAATATTTTATTACAGCTAGAGAATTGGAAAAAAATGGTAAAAATAGTAAAATGAGAACGCTTGTTTGCTTAGAGCCTCAAGGCTTCCAAGACTTCACCATACATTTATCAATACAATATATATGAATTCTCTATATTATAACGCAAGTTTATTTATAACATATAATCAAGTAAACAATAGTAAATAATCTAGTATTAACAACTATGTTAACATGGTGAAATATTATGTTAATATAGCATAGCGCGCTATATTTTAAAGAGTAGCAGGCGTTATTCAATATAGTTGTATCTAGTATTGAATACTAGATGTAATCATATATAATACAGTGTTATAAAATATCATACATTACCTGCAGGCGTTGGAAGGCGTTAACATAACGCGTAAACGATGGTATTATTTGGTAGGCGTGAGAATCGATTTTAAGGCGAAAAAGCGCAATTGGTAATATAGTTTTATACCTATAAAATAAAATTGATTTTAGGTAGTATTTCGTGCTTTAAGAAGGTATATTGATTTTAAAGTGGCAGGAATAGAAGGCACTTATATTATAATTATGTTAACTAATAAAAAAAATAAAAAAAGCTTGACAATGTTTTTTATTTATGATATTATTAAAATAACAAAAGTCAATGTTTTGAGTTTTTCAAAAAAGAACGTATATATTTTTTTAGAAAAATATTGACAAATAAAACACAAAATGTTATAATTAAATTATAAAAGATAAAAAGATTGGAGGCGATAAAATGAGAAAAAAAAGAAGTTTAAAAGTTAAAAAGATACTGGCTATCTTAAGGTTGTTATTTTTTATACTTTTAAATGTTGCTTTTTTTAAGGCGTTTATATACGGAATTGACGCCGAATTAGATTGTAATCTACATAAAACTGAGGTCCACTTAGCAGGCGTACGTGACGACTTAAAAAAAATTGAAAATTTTCAAAAATAAGCTTGACAAAAAAATAATAAAGTGATAAGATGTAAATATAATAAATAAAAGGAGGATAAAAAAATGATAAAATATGTATTGTATTTGGGTTTGAATGATAAAAATACGAAAAAGCAGGAGGTTAATACGTTGGACGCGTATAAAATAGTGAGTAATCTATTGTTAAAATATACGGACGGCGCTACGATATTTGAGGCACGCGGAATCTATAAACATGATGATGGAACGTTCGTTATTGAAAACACCTTGCGAATTGAATTGTTGTTTGTAAACTATGAAAATATAATAGATATTGTGGAACAACTTAAGGCGCTTTTTAATCAAGAATCTATAGCGGTCTCAAAAGAAGAAGTTACTAGTCAATTAATGTAAGTAGGAGGTGATATATCATGAATAAAAAAATTGTAGTTAAAAAGACAAAAAATAGAGAGGAATACATCAGTATATTGAGTAGAGATGATAGATTAACGTTGTATTCTTATAATATAGACGACGATAGGTTAGGCGATAGAGAGGTTAAAGCTAGTTTTAATAAAGCTGCTTTTATTCAATATATTAAGGGTGCGGGTGTTCCGAATAAATATATAAAGGAGGTTATGTAATTATGTTAACTTTATCATATACAATACTACCTAAACATTTAAAGGTTGTAGATGTAGTTAAGGAGGAATCGGATGTATTTTCACGTGATGAACTTATACGATTAGAAAATGGTGTTATATTAGAAGACAAAACCCATGACGGACGTTATTATGATGACAACAACAATCAATGGGAACGTGTAATGTTGGAACGTAACGAGGAATATTTTACACTTGGATATATTCAAGTTTAGCAGTAATGGAAGTGAGGACGGCAAGGCGTCCGTCCTCTAGTACAAAATTAAAAAAAACAAGGAGGAGCATAGCATGGAATTAGTAAATTATATTATAGTAAATAATGAAAAGCTTATAGTTAGGGATGTGTCGGGGAATGGAAGAAGAACGCGTTACACTTTTGTAGGTAAACATAACGAAATAATAGACGTGGAATTAACTATCATAAGTTGTGAAAATAATAGTTTTGTTAAAATATGGCAAAAAAAATACGGCGCTTTAAAGAGGCAAAAAAATTATATTGCAATAGATGTATGCATTACAGATGAAAATGGCAATTGTTGGAGTAGGTATAATCCTCAAGTTTGTAATTCAAAACTTAATTTTGCCTGGTTGTTAAAGGATACCGTGGAAAATCGTAAAAAAATATTAGGCGAAATCATTAGAAGAGCGAATGAAGGAAAATAATAGTAGTGCGAAATTAACGAATCGGTTGGAGTTGTTCCAACCGATGGAATAGGAGGAAATCATGGATGAAAAACTTGTATATGACGCATATAAAGATTTTTGTTACAACCTTGATACGATGTTGGAAAATAAGGAAAATATAGACGATTTTATTATGTCAATTCATTATGATATTGTAGACAATTCGGAAGATATGCAAGAGGCGACAACCATATTACAGGAAATTGAGGAAATATTAACTTATAAATATTTAGGAAATTTACAATAATAGTATTGACACGTATATATAATTATGATAGAATAAAGGAAAATAAGGAGGTTATTTTTATGAAAAATATTGATTTAATTAGGAAATTCGCACAAGGTGCAATGTACGGAACTGGTAGTAATTTATATATTGCTGGGAACGATTTAGTTAATTACAAAACTATAATCGCTTCAAGAGTTCCTGAGGTGTTAGATTAAACGCAAGGCGTTATAGCAGGACTACAAGTAAAGTACAAAACATGATTAGAAGAGAGTGTAACATAATTAGTGAATATTGCTAATCTTGGAATTGAATACAAAAATATATAAAAGTGGGAAATTAACAAAAACAATAATATTATTTGGGAGGTTATTAGAATGAGTTTAGAAAAGTATATTAAGGAAATCAATAAAATATTGGAAAAGGTGAAAAATAAGGATATAACATTTAAGGACGATTTGCAATCTTTATATAATACATTAGTGCTAGACAGTGCATTAACGAACGTGGGAAAAGCTGGAAAAACACAAATTAAAATAATGAATAAGCTAATCAAGGGAGTTGACGACGAATACGGGGGAAGATTCAAAACAATGTTCCGTGATGGAGAAATGTATTGCTTTACAAATGGCTTTGTTGGAATTGAATTATATAATCAATTGCCAGGAATTCCATTAAATGAAAAAGAGCCTGCTCCGTTAGCTTTACATAACTTGATTGCAAATGCAGGTAATGATGTATTCATGGCAGAGGTACAGATTGACCAGCTGGAAATTGAAAAAGCAGTTATTCAAAACAAATCAAAGACAAAAAAACAAGCTAAAGAACCTTTTGTAATTCAAAGTGGCAATATCAAAATCGGTTTTAATCCAAAATATTATCAAGATATAATCAATTGCTTGGGTGGTAACTGTAAAGTTCTAGCAAGCACACAAAATGCACTCCATCCGATATATATAGAGGGCGAACTAGGAAATGCGATTTTAATGCCTGTAAGATTGCCAGCAGACAGCAAGGCGTAGTGCGAAATCAACAAATCGGCTGGAGTTACTCCAGCCGACAGGATACAATAGAAATAGGGAGGAATTATTATGAAAAGAATTATATGCGAAGATTCATTTGGAAATGAATTGTTTAGTTTTAGTATCAACGAAGATGTTATACTCCAGGAATTTAACAACTGTGAGATAGCAGATGTGGACTTGACAGACAACCGAGTAACTGCCGTCCGAGTACAACAAATTGATAACAATAAATAAATTAAATAATAGAAAGGAGAAAATGAATACGGAGGAGTATTGGGAATTTTTAGAAACATAGAAGAGGCTAGAAAGTTAATGGAGCATGAGATTAGAGTTTTGGTAGAAAATTATGGGCTGGTTGAGGATGAAGATAATAAAGATAAAAATAAAAACAAGATATTATTTCAAGGATACCAGGAAAACTGGAATAATTATGTTGAGTTTGAGATTCAAGATTATATCGTAGAATAGTGCGAAAATAACAAATTATATTTTGGGGAGGTTTTATTATGGGATTAGATATGTTTTTGAATAAAAGATTCTATGTGGGTGCTAGTGATAACCCTGGCATTGGTGGTGTTATAGTCGTATCTAAAGATGGCAAAAAATTACCTATAAGACTGGAAAGAGTGTCTTATATTGAGGAGGAGGTGGCATATTGGAGAAAAGCAAATCAAATTCATAAATGGTTTGTAGATAATATACAGGATGGGGTAGACGACTGTAAACCTTACCATTTACAAATTAGCGACCTTGAGCATTTATTAGATACTTGCAAAGCCGTAATGGAAACATTAAAACTTGACGAACAAGGCAATATCATAGACAGTTCTATAGCTAGAGAACTTTTGCCAACGGAGAGTGGTTTCTTCTTTGGTGATACTGGATATAATGAAAGTTATTATGACGACATAAAACACACTATATCAATATTAGAAGAGATTATTCAAGAGGGCAAATCCGAGAAAGAGCAGGGCATCAGCATAGACTATGCATATCAATCTAGTTGGTAGTAGTGCGAAATTGATAAAGTATAAAGGAGGGTATATATGAAGATTAATAAAATAATAATAACGCCAAGATTTATAGCACATACACCACAAAATTTTAAAATGCAAAAGGCAAGAAAGTTTTACGAACAATATGGTATTTTAAAAGAAAAAATTTTAATTGATAAGCAAACGAAAACATTGATTGATGGTTACACAAGTTATTTGTTGGCTAAAGAACTAGGTTTGAAGAGAGTTCATGTAGTAAAATTAAAAAACAACAAAGCATATAGCACTATAAAGGGGTTGCTAATGCAAATAAATAAAAATTTAAAGGAGGAATAAAATTATGACACAATTAGAGAAATGGGTTACAGATATTTTAACTGAGAGATTAAAGGTATGGAGAAGAGAGGGCGAGAACAAAATGTTTGGTTGCAATGTTGCATATAATTTGTTGACAGAGCAACAAGAAACACCACAATATGGCACGGAAAAAGCTATCAGAGTTATAAAAACATTCTTTGGAGACATAGCTAACTTACAGCATGATTATGACACATATTCAGAAAAAGTAACGGCAAATGCTTTTACTGAGCCTAGCGAATTTATAACACAAATAACTATGATGGTTGCTGACATCGTTATCTCTAAAACAAATTTGTGTGGTGGTGAAAACTGGGAGAAACAAATAGAATTAAATGCAAATGTGGATAATTTAATCAACGAATTAGAAACTATGCGTGGAAATTTTGAGATAATGTAGTGCGAAATCAACAAAAAGAGTAGTGCTGGGCGAACGAGAATGGGGTATAAGGCGATTTAAATTGCATAGCAATATAGTTTATACCCCTTTAAATTTTAAAGCAAAAATAAGGAGGAATAAGATGCAATTTTTAGACAAAAGAAATGGTTTAGAAACCGAAGTGGCAAAATCAAGAAAGGAAACTAATTTAGCACATAACATAGTGTCTAAAATAGTATTTCAGTTTGACAAAGATAGTGTAAAATATAGAGACGAAGTTTTGGAGTATATAAGGGGCGAGTTTAAAGTTGCAAGTTCCGACCAAAGAATACCAGATTATGATTTTTGGTTGTGGTATAATGGCGATAACGACCTTTATTATTTTGACCTAACTGCTAATACAAAACAAAGAGAAATTAACGAAGTAGTTGCACTTACCAAAAGTTTGCAAGAGAAAGTTCAGCAGCAATTTGAGGGGGCAAATTTTAAGGTGTACAATATTTGGAATACCGAATATGATTTTAATGCAATAAATAATTATTTGGGAAATAATTCAAATGAAATATTGTTAAGAGATATAAGCACATTAAAAAAACTGATTGCTATGAGATATTCGGTGTCATTTTATATTAGCGAGATGAGTTTGAAAAAGCTAGATGAACTTAAGGAAATTTATTTATCTTCATTGATAGGAAAACGTGTAAGCTTTTATGGTGTTGTAGGAAAAATTATTAAAGATGCAGATGGAAACTTTTTGTTTAGAAAGAGAAGAGCAAGAAATTATGTGCAAATATATACAGAAGATTTAGTTAAAATTGAGGAGGTTTAAAATGGAATCTTGTGAAAATCAATATATAAATATGGAGGCAACAATTGAAAATTTGAAAACAGTCTGGAGAAAAAAGTTTTGTGAATGTGGAAGTTGCGAACTGATTTATGATAAAGAGACCAATCTATGCAAATGTGCTGGGTGTGGAAAGGAGATAAAGAAATGAAATATAAAAAGGCTGTAATCATTTTGCTTTTGGCAATAATAACACTACTTACTAGTGCGAATTTAATGTTGCTTTATTTATGTTTGGCTGGCGAGAAAGATATAGGAATACAAGAGGCTACACCATATCAATATACTACTATGGTAGTGCGAAATTCAGAAAGTGTATCTGGCGATAATGTTTTGGCACTTGATACGGCAGAAAAGGCAGCGCCAATAATAGAGCTAGTGGAAGAAATAGAACCAGAATATAAGGTATCTATATCTCCAGAAGATGTTGATTTAATTGCTAAACTCTTATATCTTGAGGGCAGAGGCGAAAGCGAAGAATGTCAAAAGGCTATTGTAAGTGTAATAATTAACAGATTAAATAGTGGCTACTGGGGTGATACATACCGTGATGTTATATATGCTAAAAACCAATTTGAGCCAGCCAAGTATATTGACAAGACTGTTGCAACACAAAAACAGTATGATGTAATCTATGATATTATGAAAAATGGAATTAGTATTCCAAGATATGTCTTGTATTTTAGGGCTAAATATTTTTTTGATTGGTGTATAAATTATAAACAAATTGATAATACTTGTTTTAGCTATACACAGAAAGATTTTAATAAACTGGGAGGAAAATAAAATGGAAGAAATTTTGGATAAATTAAACAAAGTAAGACACTTTAATTTTACGGAAATTTGTAATGATAAAGATGGATATAAATACAAAGTCAGAATGAGCTGTAATAAATCTAGGCACTTGATATCTGAGTTGTTTTCAAAAGTAGAGGGCGAATATATACTTGAACATGTATATACAGAAGATTATAATAATGTTTATTTAATTTACTTTAATGATTTATCTTTGCTTGATAAACTTAACAGTGTTTTGGTAGATAATAAAGTTTATAACATATTTTTTGATGCTTATAGAGACTTAGAATACCAGTATATCTATGACAAAAATAAGGTTTCAGTAGGAGACAATTTGGTTGTAAAGAGAGTGGTTACGGACGGCATTACAAGGGAAGTAAGGGGCGTTGTAGATAAAATATATGAAAAATTTTGTACTATACTTACAAACGCTGGCTATACAACGACAGTATCAATTCAATAGGAGGTGTTTATATGGCATTTAAGCCTTATCCACAAAATATATTGATAAATGCAATTTTAAGAAAGACAGAGGGCAAAATTGATTTTGAATGCGCAAAAGAAATAGCAAACAATGTCAATATAGAAAATAAATATAAATTACTTTTTTATGAGGGCGAAGATAAAACATATATGTTAAGCCATGAGGAAAGAGAAAGGTATAATATACAACGTGGCGACCAGTTTGTTTTGGTGGACGATTATACTAGAAAAATCATTATATCTATTTAGTAGTGCGAAATTAACAAATTATATTTTTAGGAGGTTTTGATATGGATATTAAAGAACTGGAAAAAGAATTAAAGAAATATAAAGATAGGTGCAATGAATTAGAAAAAATAATAGACGAAAATTTAACATCTGTTGTTGAACGCAGAGTAGAGGCTGGCGAAAAATATTATTTTATTTATAACGATGGGAGTACAGACTGTGATTGGGAGGAGTTAAAGGAAGTTGACACATGTAGATACGAAATAGGCAACTATTTTAAAACAGAAGAAGAGGCAGAAAAAGCAGTAGAAAAAATAAAAACATACACTCAATTAAAAGATTTAGCTCTAAGATTAAATAAAGGAAGAGAAATTGATTGGGGAAACAACGACCAAGCAAAATACTACATTTACTATGACTATGGAATGATGAAGTTAGATTATAACAACGACTGGTCGTACCAAAGGATAGGTCAAATATATTGCTTAGATATTTACTTTTTAGATATAGCAGAACAAGAAATCGGCGAAGAGAATCTAAGAAAATTATTTGAGTAGTACGAAATTAACAAATGTTTTAGAAAGGACAATTTAAAATGAAAATTAAAGATTTAGCAAACCCAGTTTCTGTTCACCAAAGGCACTCATATTTTAGTGTTGCCATTCGCATTGCTAGCTTATGTAGGTTATTTTATTGAGTGGTTGACAAATTGGGTTGGTCGTTTCAGAAGTAAAACAGTCAATTTTATCTTCAAAGTAATTTATAAGGACGAGATTATGCAAGTTATGAAAGAGAGAGAGAGGGGAAATATAGATGTATGATAAAGTAAAGGTAAATGTTGAGAATAGAATTATTGTCTTGTCAGACGACATTACGGAAGAAAGCGTTTCAGTAGTTTCAGATGCAATTTTAGGAATGTTATCAGAAGATGGTGCTAACAGAACGGTACTACACACATATAAAGAAAGACCAATTAAATTGATTATCAATTCATTTGGTGGTAGTATTTATGATGCTATGCAACTTATTGACATTATAGAAAACAGCACAACACCTATAAAAACATTTTGCTTTGGTAAGGCGATGAGTGCGGGATTTCTAATATTTTTGGCTGGACATTACAGATACATGTCTAAAAACGCTACACTTATGTACCATCAAGTAAGTCAGTATGTCAGTGGAACATGCGCTCAGATTGAAGAAGATGTCGAAGAACTTGGTTATACACAAGATAAGATTGAAAAGTATGTCTTGTCTAAATCAAAAATATCAAAGAAAAAATTAGAAGAAATAAAGAAATATAAGCAAGATTGGTATATACACAGCGAAGAAGCATTAAAACTTGGTGTTGCTGATAATATACTGGATGGTAAAAGGAGGAATTTATAATGAAAACTCAGAGAGTACAAAAAGTATATAATGAAGTAAATAAATTATTTAATAATGCTTTAAACGACCTATCTTATGACGATAAACAACTTACAGATTTAGACCATTTTCTGGAAATGGGTAATTGTAATGCTTCTACCAGAGCCAAGATACAAAAGAAACGTTATGAAATATTAAATCATAGACGTCAGTTAAAATTGGAAATTGCTGACTTAAAAAGCATAAAGGATAATGTGTGTAATCGAAGAAATAAGACAAATGAATACGATATCGTAAAATATGATTATAGAACAAGTGTCATATCTGACATTTTTAATAACAAACAAATGTAATGCTTGACAAAAAAACTTTTATCGTATATAATATAATTGTAGTGCGAAATTAACAAATAAGGAGGGTGATTTATGGCATATAGTGATTATGGTGCTTTTGTCTGGAAGAATGACAAAGAGATAACAAATGAATGTGCCGATAAGGCATATTATAGGATGAAAAATGGTGTTTGGGTAGAGAGCAACGAATTATCATTTAATTTGGGGATAGATTTAAATACGAAAATTGTCGAGGGGCATGCCGTATTAGATTTTGGTAGTTATTTTCTGGTATTCTATAAAGACTACAACCCAACATTGTATAATAAAGAAACGTGCCAAAGCAAAATTTTAGAACTAGATAAATCTGGTAAAATAGAAATAGATATAGACAATAAGAAACTTACAATATTAGAAGGGTTGTGTGATTACCTTAAATTTAGATATGTTAGTTTTGATAATGATAATTATTTTATTGTTTGTGGTGGCAGTGTAGGAAAAGGTTATGAAAAAACATGTGTGTCTAAAGCTATAAAAAAATATTTATGTTGTTGGAGTTATGAACCTAATAAATTTAGGTATGATTTTACAAATAAAGGTCAATTAATATACGACATGGATATAATAGTTAATAGTTGTTCAAGGCGAGACGATATTAAACACGAAAGATATTGGAGAAATATGTATATTAAAGACTTAATTATAAGTATGTTTAAATTTAAATTTAACGATGTTTCTTTCGATTGGAAGGAAATATGTGAACATAACTTAAAAATTAAATATCTTAAGTAGTGCGAAATTAACAATGTTTTATTGATAATGGGGTGAAGTAATTATATGGACAAAAAAGTTACTATTAAGGATATTATCATGGCTGCAAATAAGGCGACCCTTTATTCATTGCCGTGGAGTAGTGAAACGTGGTTAGATATAGTTGAGGAAATATTAATCAAATTATCTATTGTATTATATCCGTTTTGTTTTATTTATTATATTGGCAAAATTTTATTCAATTTAAATAAAAAGGCGAAAGACGAGGAGGTTAATTGAAATGAAAACGGTTGATGAGATGTTTTATCAGTTGGGTTATAAAATTCAAAGAGAGGATACTAATCCCTATAATGCAAAAAAATATATTTATTACAGAAACGATGATTTGTATAAGGAAATAGAAATTATTCCCCACGATTACATACGTATTGTAGAAGATGTGGGACTTTCTAGGGAACATAGTTGTGATATAGAATGGAATGAATTTGAACTAATATGTAAAAAAAATATGGAAAATAATAATGAGTGTTATTTTATACGAAGAGAAGATTTTGATTATATCACATACGAGTGTAGCAATTGTAAGGAAGAATGGTGTCTTGCAACTGGGATACCCGAGGAAAATTGCTATAATTATTGCCCAAAATGTGGAGCAAAAATAATAAAAATAATTGAACGTGGGGAGTAAGTGCGGAATAAAAAGATAAAATAATAAGAAAATTCAAAGATAAAACAAGCGATAAAACAAGCGATAAAACAAAGGAAATAAATATATTATCTTTAGGAAAAACAATGGTCATTTGGGAGGAGGTTTTTAGAAGAATGAAACAATATGACATATTTGGTGCCGAGGTAGAGGTTGAGGAAAGTAAAAATTTTAATCGTTTAAAATTAAAAGACCAATTTAGAGAAAGATATGGCTATTTACAAGGTAAACAATGTAAAAATTGCAAATATCATCATAGGTTAGAATATAACGACAAATATTATCATAAATGTAAAAAGTTGGGTATTACACAATCTAATGCAACAGATATTAGATTAAAGGATATCGCATGCTTATTATATGAAGAGTGGGAATAGATATAAATAATAAGCAAAATCTTGTTAGGAGGTGTTTTAAGTGGGAGAAAATAGAGCAGAGGAAACATTAAGAAAGATGAAACAAAGTATTGAAAATTTAAAAAATAGAGATGGAGAAAGTATGCTGATTGTAGATATATGTATACAAAGTATAATCTGTTTCTATGAGAAATGGGAGGCAAATAGTGGAAAATAGTATAGAAGAAGATATAAAAGTGTTAGAAAATTTACTTGATGAAGGCTTTGAAGCAATGTGTTATGAAGAGGCACAAGCAATAGAACATATTTTATCGGACTATAAAAGATTAAGAGAATATTATGAAGAACAAAATGAAGTAAATGCAAAGTTTATTGCAGTTCAAAAAGTAAAAGACAAGATAAAGGAGTTAGAAAACAAAATAAAATATGAGCAAAATGCACAAGTGTTGGTACAATTGTATAAACAAATAAAAGTTTTACAAGAATTGCTAGAAGGGAGAGAATAAATGAATGAGGAAGAAAAGAAAGAATTTAAAAGAATAAAAAACAGAATCAAGAAGCGTGGCTTGATGATGACGATATAAAATTTTTAGATTTAGAAAAAGAAAAATCAAATGAATGGATTAGACAAAATTGTTTATCGCAAGGATTAGTAAATAAGTTATATATTCCAATGGAAAATAAATACGCAAATACATTATTGGAAAGTATTGACAACATAAAAGTTGGACTTAAATATTATGTTGAAAGATGTTTAGAATTAGAAAATGAATTAAAATTATATCAAGAAATGTATGAGAATAGAGTAAATGAATATATCAAATTATTAAAAGAAGGCGAGGAAAATCATGGAGAATGAATATATTGTTGCCCCAGCTATAAAAAAAGATAACGAGATAAGAATATCAAGATTTTGTCATGCAGAAATGATTGGTTGCGATTATTTCTTTAAAGGAGCAGAGCAAGGATTTATTACTAATTATGACAGGTTTGTAGACAGAAAAGAAGCATTACAAATAGCAAAGCAAAATAATAGTAATTTCAATAAAGTGTGTGAAAGCGATGAGTTATATTCAGAGGATTTGTTCAGAACTGAATATGAATTAGTAAAAGAAAATGAAGAATTAAAAAATGAAATAGAGGAAAAAGAATTAGAAATAATAGGGAAAGAAGAATGCATAGAAGCCAGTATGAGAGAAATTATTGAACAATATTATACAGCAAACGAAGATTGCATTCCAATTCAAAAAGTAAAATACAAGATAGAAGAATTAGAGGAAGAAATAAAAGAGTATATAGAAACGGATAATACAGGTAGATTTACAAGGGAAAATTGTATACTCACAAGTGAAGTAAGTGTTTTGAAAGAATTGTTAGAGGGAAACGGGGAAAAACAATATGAATTGTGATATTACATTTTGCAACAGAGAATGTGCAAACAAAACATGTGAAAGAAATTTAAGTTGCGATAACAAGATTATCGATATTGAAAAAATCAAGTCACTTATAAGTGTAACAAATTTTGCTAAGTGCAAAGATTATATTTCTAAAGAGGCTGAATTTGATAGAGAGTAGAGGTGTAAGTATGAACGATGAAGAAAAAATATTGTTAATTAAACTTTTATTGGAAGATATAAGAGGCAATTGGGCATGGGATTGCGATAGAAGAAAAGAAATGGCATATACACTTTCTCAAGAGTTGTATAAAAATACTAATGACGAGAAATGGAACGAACTTTCTAATTGCATCACTTTATATGAAAGTGGCGAAGATGGAAGATATTTTAGAAATGATTTTCCTAATGGATATATGGGCATAGAAAAGTTATATAGCATATCTGAAAATTATAAAGACAAGTCAGATGAATTTAAGACGATGGCAAAAAATTATTTAACTTATCCAGAATACAGGTTTGAAGATTTTGAAGAAGAGGAGGAAAATTTGTAATGAAAAATATCTCAGAACAAGCTGAAAACTCTACACACACACACACACACACATTTATATTTGGGCGATTGTATAAAAATTATTGAACAAATTCCAAGCAATTCTATAGATTTAATTTTAACAGATGCACCTTACGAATTTAATCCTAAGAATAATGGCGGTGGAGGTATGTATAAAACAAGACAGTATCATAAAGAAATTTTGTCAAAGCATGGCGGCAAAAATTTAGACGTTGGTATAAGTGTATCAATGTTAAATGAATTTAAAAGAGTGTTAAAATTAATGAATTTAGTTATTTTTGTAAATCAATATCAATTTCCTGAAATTTTGAATTGGTGTACAGCAAATAATTACAGATATACTATAACTGTGTGGAATAAAACAAACCCTATACCTGCAACAAATAATAAATATTTGGACGATTTAGAATATATAATATGTATAAGAGAAAATGGCAAAAAAATGTATGGCGATTATAATACCAAGAAAAGAATATATATAAGCCCTGTCAACAAAAAAGATAAAATACAATATGGACACCCAACAATAAAACCTTTGGAACTTATTAAAAAATATGTAATAAATCACAGCCTAGAAAATGAAACAGTTTTAGACCCATTTATGGGTTCAGGAACAACTGGCGTGGCTTGCAAGGAATTAAATAGGAATTTTATTGGTATTGAAATAGATGAAAAATACTTTAATATTGCAAAGGAGAGAATAGAAAATGAAAAAAAAGAACTTAATAGTATGGGATGATGACAATCATGCACGAAAAATATTTTTTAATGGACATTTTGTAGGAACAACAGCAAATATTGGCGATATGATTAACAATGTCTTGGTTTTCTATATTAATGAATATATAGATGAGTTTAAATTATCTAAATTAAAATGTACGGAAGTTCATGCGTGGGCTGATTTCGATGATGTTGACGAAGATGTGTATGACAATATATTTGATTTTTTTGACTATGCTGATGAATTAAGCGAACGTCAAATAGAATTGATAGAAAACAAAGACTGGGAAGGGCTAAATAAAATTATTTAAGAATTAGGAGGAATAAAATGAATAATGATACAAAAATTATAAGCTATAAAGGAGTGAACGATTATGAAAATGGTGAATTGTTTGAGGAATAAGAAAGTGTGGAAAAGTAAAAAAAATTTTTTAATTATAATGTCTTTAATCCTTTGTGCTTTAATGCTGACAGGATGTACACAAGTCGATAGAGTTAGTAGTAATATTAGACAACAAGCAGATAATTTTAACATAACTAGGAGAATTGTAGTAATAAATGCAAGAACTGATAAGCCCGTATTTGAATTAACTGGCAACTTTAGCTTACAAAATAATTATAATGATGAACTAGAAATCATAGTCGAGATTGGAAACGGTGTATATAAAAAACATTTTGTATATCTAAATGATTGGACTATGTATGTAGTAGAAGATGTAAATGGTGCATTTGTAGATAAATATCATTATGAAATTAATTATCTACCAGAGATGATACAGCCGTTTACAATTATAAGTGAAGATTAATATTTTTAATAGGAGGAGATTTAAATGAAAATAATTAGTCAAAATAATAGGATTTTAATAAACTCAGATAATATAGATATGATTTATATTCGTGATGGAGAAACAGATGGTACTTATGAGATAGTTGCAAGAAAAAATCCTATGACAATAACTTTGAGTGTGTATAGTACGGAGCAACAGGCAATCGATGAATTGAACCATATTGCTTCACTAATAAACATGAGACATTGTTATATATATTCAATGGGTCAGAGCATGGTGCAAAATACTGAAAAAGAAAGTAAAGAAATTGTTGAGAAAGCAAAAATTAAAGATGAATATTTAAAATTGATAGTAGGTTTGGCTGGAGATTATAATGGCCTTTATAATCCAGAAACAAAACAAGGAAATGCAGAGGATTTGGCTGGTCTTATTGATGAATTGGTGCATTATGCAATATGTGCATTAAAAAACGACCCAACAGAACTGCCACTTTTTGAGGGTTAAATTTGTTGTAGGGGGTGTTTTGTGAAACTTATCTCTTTTGTAGATTGATAAACACAGAAATTCGGATAATTTATATTGACAATTCCCCCTTTTTCGTGTATAATAGAATGTATAATAGAAATGATAGGTGATGAATTATGGAAATAATAAACGAGCTTATTAAAGAACTCAGCGAGTTACAAGAATATAAAAAGAAATACGAGCACGCTATGGCTGACAAAAAGAAATTAGCTGAATATGTATATAAAAATGAATTAGAGAAATATTCCAAAGAATCTTATGAAGAAAGGCAAGCAAGATATAAGGAAGAGAAGTGTAAAGATTGTTGGTTTTATGGCAGTTGCAACATTAAACTACCCGATGATATACTCAAACCTATAGAAAACGAAGGCTGGTTTCCAGGATATAAGGGTTGTAATAGCTTTGAATGGAGTTAAAAGGGAGGATTTAAATGAGTAAATTTAAAACCCATGTGCAAAATTTCTTGTTGTGTAAAAAATACCCTTTTCTTAAGATGCGAAATGTTTGTTCTGGTAAAAATTTAGGATATGAATTTACAGAACTAGATAATCTACCAAAAGGTTGGAGAAAGTGCTTTGGTTTAGCAATTTGCGAGGAGCTTAATGAACTTTTTAAAACATCAAGCACTAAAGATTTCAATAAAAAGTATCGTATTGCCCAAATAAAGGAAAAATATGGTTCTCTACGTTGGTACGATAATGGTGTACCTTGTGATATCGAGTCTAAATACGATATGATTATTGGTAAATACACAGAATTATCAGCTCAAACATGTATAGTGTGTGGCAAAAAATGTAAAATTAAAAATTTTAATGGTTGGTATGAGCCCATATGTGATGAATGTGAGAAAGAATTTATGTAAGTTAAAATTGGTCAATAATTTAGAATAGAGAGGAATGTATAAAATGAGAGATATAAATAGAATTGATAAGTTTTTGAAAGTGTTAGGCGACTGTTGGAAAGCAGTGCCAGACTGGCGTTTTGGGCAGTTAATGGTAAATTTTTTGGGTTCTTTAGACAGAGACCCGTTCTTCTATGAGGAAGATGAAATGGAACAGCAGTTATTAAATTTTTTTAAGCCATTCAAGAAAAATATTTTGCCAAAGTAATAAAAAAGGGGTGAGTGCATAATGAGGCTGAAAGAGTTAGAAGAGAAATATGAGAAATTATTAGAAGAACTAGAAGCACAAATGAAAGAGTTGAGGCAGAATTGCACAGAGGAAGATTGCAAAAGATGGAGAGCTAAGAAAAACGAATTGTATTGGTTTATTAGTTCAGATGGAATCGTGGGCTCTTCACCTGAAGAAAACGACCCTGTTGATAAAATTAGGTACAGAATAGGAAATTATTTTAAGACGAGAGAAGAAGCTAAGGAAGCAATAGAAAAAATGAAAATATATATGCAATTAAAAGATTTGGCTTTAAGGTTAAATGAAGGTGAAAAAATTGACTGGGCTAATTCTAACCAGTATAAATATAATATTTATTATGAGTACAATAGTTTAACTACTACCGGCACTTATGGTTATCAAGATATAGGTCAAATATACTGTATAGACAAGAATTTTTTAGAAATAGCCAAGCAAGAAATCGGGGAAGAGAATTTAAAGAAATTATTTGAGTAGAGGTGATACCAATGTATGACGAGTTGGTTAATAGTTTTAATTTAGATATAAATACTATAAAAACTGGCGAATACGTTAGGACGGACAGTGGTTATATTTCTGTGGTGTTAGATGTTGAAAAGGGAAGTATAAAAATTAAATCAAATTATAGAGAATGGATAGGTCTCTGTTGTGTAAAAAGCCATAGCCAAAATTTAATTGACTTGGTAGAGGTTGGAGACATTGTAAACGGAAGAGAAGTAAAACATATCGCTATGTTTGAGGGGTTTCCAGACTATCCAGAGTTAATATTTGTTGATAAGACACATTTGGTGCCCGGTGACAGTTGTGAGAATAGTGAAATAGAAACAATATTAACACATGAACAATATGAACGAAATTGCTTTAAAGCAGGTGATAAAAAATGAGAGATATTAAATTTAGAGGAAAGCGAATAGATAATCGGAGAATGGGTTTATGGCTCGTTAGTAATCCAAGAAGATAAATATTACATAGTTTTAGACATTATTGACAATATAAAACACTATGAATATGAAGTGTTTATATATGAGATATCTTCAGAAACGATAGGGCAATATATAGGATTAAAAGATTTAAATGGTGTGAAAATATATGAGGGTGACATAGTGCTAATTTATGATAATTTTAAGGCAATTGTTGAATATTCTGAAAAATATGCTGAGTATATAATAACTAATACAACCAAACGTGTTGCAGATGAGTGTGAGGCTTTAGCCGATTATATGGACGAAGTGGAAGTGCTTGGAAATAAGTATGATAATCTAGGGTTATTAGGAGGAGAGTAAGTATGGAACCGAAAATTCGTGATGATATAGATTTAAAAGAGCTTGAAAAGTTTGGATATAGACTAGGACAGGATGATGGTTGCCATGAAGCATATATAAAAGATTTAGAATATAATGATTATATAGCAATATATGAAGATGGACGAATATTTATAGATGTTGAAGATTTTTGTGGAAGCGATTGGGAACAATTTCAAAATGAGTTATTACAAGATTTAATCAAAGCAGATTTAGTAGTAAAGGAGTAAATAAGATATGTTATTTTGTGAAAAGGAAGATTGTAAATTTAGAAGTAAAACAAAGTGTAAAAATTTTACGTTAGGTGGCAAACCAGCTTATAAATGTAAGGCTAAACATACGCTTATTAGTTTTTATGCTGATGGTTGCAGTGATACATTTATACCTGCTGATAATACTTGTACTTGTTTAACATATCGCAAGAAGGAGGAGTAAATAAAATATGTTTTATTTTGATATATTTTTTACAAATGGCGGTAGATTGGGCGGACATAACTGTACGGATTTCGAGACAAAAGATGGTTTCTTAATCGTACAAGGATATGATGACATTCCGTATGTGGATGGCACAGAAAGGCAATATTGGAAATTTAAATATGAATTATCAGAAATTAAAGAGTTTAAGGCGGAAATTATGATTGATGATACCGATTATGGGGTTTAATGGATTTAGTAATAAGTTCAAACTGATAAATAATATGGAGGATAAACAAGATATGGAAATTAAGTTTAATGGAGATTTGTCAGATATAAGTATGCTGATGATTTCGGCTGAAAGATATGCACTAGGTAGGAGAACCTATATAGTTTCGTGGATTTGCGATGTAATTAAAAATAATTTGCATTTATTAACTAAAAAAGATAAAGGTGTGATAATTAGAGATATTGAAAGTGCAGTAAATTATGGCGACAGCTGTGATGAAAGAGATTGGATGGAATCGCTAAGTGTTTTAAAGAAGGAAGTGAATAATTGTGTTGGTTCCGATAGTGGATATGAAAGAGTTTGAAAAAGTTGGGTTTAAAAAATGCCAAAAGCCCTACGATGAATGTATGTACCTGTGCTTTCTAAAGGGTGTACAGTATATTTTAATCTCTCCCAAATTGGTGACTATTAATAAATGGACTAGTGCCGACCCCAGACTACACGAAGCGGCTAATTATAGGCGCTTAGACAAAAGGACGGCACAAGACTTTTTATGTGAGCTTATATTAAATAAGATGGTTACTTGTGATTATTTAGCAGAAAAAGGTGAACAAAATGATTGATTTTTTAGAAAGAGAAATAAAGATAGATGATGAGGTTATATATTTAAAACGTATGATAGCACCTGGCGGTTCAAGAAGAAATGTTATGTTTAAGGGCAAAGTGTTAGGATTTACAGTCAAAAATGTAAAAATAGTTAGGGAATATACAAACGAGAGTTTCCCTACCATGGAAGTTGATTATGTCCTACCTTGGCGAATATGTAAACTGGAAACTATTAACGAGAAAGAAATAGATGAGGATGGTACTTTGTACATTAAACCAATTTCGCCTTCTTTTGTTGCTGATAGAATTATTTTGAGGGCGAATAACCCACATCCAAAATTCCTTAAAAATGACACGATATTAAATACTCCATGTGTTAAGGCACTAGCCTCATATATACAAAAATTAAAAGATGACAACGAAAAGCTGAGTACAGAAAACGAAAGGCTTATAAAATATTTGGAGGAGTGATAATGTGAAAAGAGCAATGATTGAATATATGCAACGAGAAAAATTTGATGATTTATACACACCATATAATGCCGTAATACCATTGTTAAAGTATATACCTCGTGGCATTACTGTTTGGGAGTGTTGTGACTTTGGTAATAGTAAAATTACAGAGCTTCTAAAAGCACACGGCTGCAAAGTTATTAGTACTGACAAAGAAGAAAATTTTTTTGAATATAAGCCGAACGAAAATTTTGATATGATTATTACAAATCCTCCATTGTTTGCTATTGCCGATAACATCTCTTGAAGGTAAAGTAAGAGGCGAAATGTTTCGCAATTATGGGATAGAAGTTTTGGTGTTAGATGGCAGAGTTCAGTTTGTAAAAGGAAAGAGCAATTGGTTTAATACAAGTTGGTTTTGCCATAATGTTTTACCCAAAGAGTTAATGTTTGAAAAATTAATAACAAAGGAATGATAATATGAAAGTAAAAAATGCAAGATTAGAATGGAATGTTCTGATTGAAGATTTTAATTCCAGAGAAATAAGACCTTATAATATATTTGGCAGTTGTTTTATAGAAGAACTTCATAAAGAAGTGTTGAAAAAGAAAATTACAACATTTGAGCAATTAAAAGAATATATTAAGGGCTGGGCTATGTATCATTATTGGTGTAAATCAGAATTCGAAATTGCAGTTGGCGGATTATTTGTTAAAGATATAAGTGAATTGGAAAAAATTGATGCTTATAAACAAATTGCAATGAATCTTGATAGAATAACTGAATATATTAACAATGAGTTGAAATTAAATTTCAAATAGAAAGGGTGTGCAATAATATGTTTATATATTTACTAGAAAGGACTCTAATCCGACACGGATATGAATATTTAAAAAAATTAGAAGGAGAGGCGGAAGAATGACAAGAGAAGAATTAAAAATTTTGCAGTCTCTTCCGTTAGAAAGTAAAATATTAAAAACAAAACAACGCATTAGAGAATTTTATAATCATTATGATGGCGCTGTTTATGTTAGTTTTAGTGGTGGCAAGGATAGTACCGTTCTTTTGGATTTGGTTAGACAAGAATTTCCTAATGTTAAGGCGGTTTATGTTGATACGGGACTTGAATTTCCTGAAATAAAGGAATTTGTTAAATCAATTGATAATGTTGAAACACTGCGACCAAAGAAAACATTTTTACAAGTACTAAACGAATATGGATATCCTGTTATAAGCAAAGAAATTGCACTAACCATAGATTATGCGAGAAAGGGTTCACAATGGGCTATAGATAGACTAAATGGCAAACATAGTTATGGCAATCATGCGAGTTATAAGTGGTTGTTAAAAGCACCTTTTAAAATTTCATCTAAATGTTGTGATGTAATGAAGAAATCACCAATAAAAGGTTACGAGCATAGTACTGGACTTCATCCAATAGTTGGCACTATGGCGAGCGAAGGTGGACAGAGACTTAGTGGATATTTACGAACTGGTTGTAATTCGTTTAATGGCGAGCGACCAATGAGTAAGCCACTAAGTTTTTGGACAGACAAAGATATTTGGGAATACATTCACAAGTATAATATAAAATATTGTCATATTTACGATAAAGGTTACGAAAGAACTGGCTGTATGTTTTGTATGTTCGGTTATCAATGCGATAAGCATCCCAATAGATTTGAGCTTATGAGAAACACTCATCCTAAAATATATGATTATTGTATGAATAAATTAAATATTAAGGAAATAACAGATTTTATAGATGCAAAGGGAGGCGAGTAAAATAGAGGCAGAAGAATGGAAACCTATAAAAAATTGGGAAGGCTATTATGAAGTAAGTAACACTCAAAAAATTAAAAGACTAGAAAGAACAACTACATATATGAGATGTGGAAAGTTGACAACACGAACTCTCCCAGAACAGGTTCATGATTATTCCAACAGAAAAATTAAAAGAGATTATATTTTGATAGACTTAAAAAGAAAGGGGTTCTCAGAACAAAAATATTTGCATATTATTGTAGCTGAGGCATTTATAGTAAATGATGACCCAAAAAACAAAATACAGGTTAATCATAAAAATGGGAAAAAACATTACAATATTCCTTCTAATCTGGAATGGTGTACTCCTAGTTACAATACTCAGCATGCTTATAATAATGGGTTGGCAGAAAACGGCAGAATTATGGCACAGAAAATTCATGGTAAAGTAGTAGAGCAATATACTTTAAGGGGTGATTTTATACAAGACTTTCCAAGTGTAAGAGTGGCAAGTATTAAAACAGGGATATCATATTGGGGTATTTGGAGAAACTGTTCAAACGAAAAAACATCTTATTCGGAATTCATTTGGAAATATAAAAATTAGCTGGAAAAATTTGGAATTGCGGTAAACAAAAATACCGTACCGAATGAAACTGAGAAGCCAACAATTACTTCGGGTATAAGATTAGGCACAGCAGCAATAACAACTAGAGGAATGAAAGAATATGAAATGGTAAAAATTGGTAATTATATTGCTGACATATTGAGTGCATCAAAAGATGAATTAGAAAAATTAAGTTATATAAAAGAGGAAATCAAAGCCCTATTAAAAGATTTTCCAATTTATGAATAGGAGGATAATATGTACGTAGAACTTATATATTCAAGAAATGATTGGAATGCTGTGCTTAATGCATGTAGAACGACCATAGGCAAGGATGCAACAGATAGAGAACCAAACAGTAGATGGAAAAAGAATTTGCTTTTGGCTGAACACAGCCCTATAAGAAAATTACAGATAACTGTAAAGGTGCATGGTGTTAAATCATGGATTGCGACTCACTTTGCACGTCATCATATAGGCATTGAAAAATACATAAGCACACAAAGGAATGATAGGACTGGTATAGATAGGGATAAATTACCACAAGATTCATTGGTTGACTTGGAAATGGACTTAAATGCACAAGCAATGATAAACATATCAAGAAAGCGCCTATGCAATCAAGCACACAAAGAAACAAAAGAAGTTTGGCAGGCAATCTTGGATAAAATCAAAGAAGAAATGCCAGAACTTTATTCTGTTTGTGTTGAAGAATGTGTATATAGAGGATTTTGTCCAGAAATGAAATGTTGTGGTTATTGTGAAACAGAAAAATATAAAGAAAAGTTGGAAAAATATCGTAAACATTAAAATTTATATTGACAAACTGCCCTTTTTCGTGTATAATATTAATGTAAGGAGGAGATGGTATGGATAAATATAAAGTGATTTCTGATGCCTTAGTGAAAGCTGGTTATACCGAGGAACAAAGAAATGAGGTTTTAGATTGGCTAGATAAATTACTTGATAGAGATGACTTGCTTGTAGCATTGGAGACGGCTGGGGTTGAAGATTGGGTAGAATATCCCTATGCTGTTAGAATGTTAGAAGAGTGGAGGCGCGAAGATAGGAGGAAATAGTATGAATGAAAAATTAAAAGCAATTAAGGATTTTATCAATAGCACTGAATATTACGGCGATTTGGATGACTTTTTAGACGAATATGGTGATAACGAAATCTTTAAAGATATTAATGCTAAATTTGTAAAGAATATTGATAGCGATGAACATAGATGGTATTTTATTTATACAAATGTTTATAATTTTACACAAAATGGCGAAGATATTGGAGACTTGGCTATATGCGAAGTCGGAAGCTTAAAAAGCGAATCAATGACTCGAGAAGATGCCTATGTTAATATTGAGGCTTATTCATGTAAAGAAATACAAACCACTAGTTACGAGATTGTTGAATAGGTGGTGTAACTATGCCAGAAATTTATTTAGATAATGCGGCAACATATTTGGGAAGAAACAGCTATGCATTAGGCAATCCTTCAAGTCTGCATCATAAAGGAATTGCATCAGCACAAAGGCTTGTAAATAGCAGAATTATGATATCAAAAGTTTTAAATTGCCGACCAAACGAAATAATATTCACATCTGGGGGCACAGAATCTGATAATTTAGCAATTAAAGGTTTGGCTAGGTCACTGGAAAAATATGGTAAAAGTATTGCAATCGGAGCTACAGAACATAAAGCAATTATTAATAGTTGTGAGGCACTTCAAAGAGAGGGTTTTAAAACAGTCGTTATTCCAGTAGACGAAAATGGAATAATTAAAATGAAAGACTTAGAAAAAATATTAAAGAACAAAGATATAACACTTGTTTCTATTATGTATGCAAACAACGAAACGGGTGTAATTCAACCAATAAGAGAAATAGCAAAATTAGTTCACGAGTATGGCAAGGTATTTCACACGGATGCTGTTCAAGCTGCTAATTGCCTTTCATTAGATACTCAAGATTTAGGTGTTGACGCTATGTCTTTGTCTGGTCACAAAATTGGAGCACAAAAAGGCATTGGGTTACTATATTTAAAAAAGGGCATACCTATTACACCTATAATAGATGGTGGTGGTCAGGAGCATGGTTTAAGAAGTGGCACAGAGAATGTTGAAGGTATAGAAAGTTTTGCATATCACCTAGCAAGCATTAGCCCAAACTTATATAGCAAAAAATGTCGCTTTATGAAAATGGAAATGCTTGGTATTATTGAGGATGGATTAGAAAATGTTGTACCTATAAGAATAAATGGTTTATTGTGTTCTTTGCCAACACATATCAGTATAACATTTAAAGGAATTGATGGCGAAGCATTGGCATTACTTTTAGACCAAGAGGGTGTATATGTATCTACGGGCTCGGCATGTAATAGCCAAAGTGTAGACCCATCTCATGTGCTAACGGCTATGGGGCTTACACCAGAAGATGCAAGATGCACGATAAGGATTTCTTTAAGCGATTGTTTGACAGTAAGTGATATAGAAAATGCATCAAACATAATTGTGAAGTGTGTTAAATATTTAGAGGAGATGAAAAAATGCGAAAATTAGTTATTCTAAGAGGTTCTATGGGCGCTGGTAAATCTACATGGCTTAGAGAAAATAATCTTGAAAAATATACACTATGTGCAGATACAATTCGCCTTAATCTAGCGGCTCCTGCGATTGGAATAGATGGGCATGACATAATATCGCAAGAACAAAATGCTATGACGTGGGATATACTCTTTATTATGCTTGAAGAGCGAATGAAGAGGGGTGAATTTACTATTATAGATGCGGTTCATAGTAAATCTAATGAATTTTCTCGATATAAACATCTTGCTGAAAAATATCGTTATCGCCTATATTGTGTTGATTTTACAGATGTGCCAATAGAGAGAGCAAAGTTTCAAAACAAACAAAGACCATTATATAAACAGGTTCCAGAAACACAGATAGATAAAGTATATGCCCGCTTTAAAGTTCAAGGCAAAACAAGTGGTTTTACAATAATAAAGCCAGACGATTTTTTCAAGGTATTTGATAACAACACAAATTTGGTGGATTATAACAAATATAAAGCTGTTCATATTTTTGGTGATATTCATGGCTGTTACGAGCCTATAAAGGATTTCTTTGACAAGCATCCTTATAACGAAGATGAAATGTATATCTTTTTGGGAGACCTTTTCGATAGAGGGTTGCAAAATGTAGAGGTTTTTAATTTTATAATGAGCATAATAAATAATCCAAATGTATTTGTTCTTACAGGCAATCATGAACTACACATTGGAAATTATATCTTCGGAGATACTATAAAATCAAGGCATTTTGCAGACAAAACTCTTCCAGAATTTGAGAGAGCTGGAATACATAAAGAAGATTTAAAAAGATTTTATCAAAAGCTAGGTCAAATTGCATGGTTTACTTATGCAGGTAAAAGATACATAGCATCTCATGGCGGTATACCTTATATCCCTAGCGAACCATTAGATTTTTATAGTACTATGGGCTTTATTAAAGGTGTTGGCAATTATCAAGACGATATAGATAATATCTTTTCTAATTGGGCGTTACAGAATGCTAATACCATATATCAGGTACATGGGCATAGGAATATTTATAAAAACACTTCTAGTCAAGCCACAAATTCTTTTAATCTTGAAGGCGGTGTTGAATTTGGTGGCGACTTCAGGGTTTTAAATTTATTGCCAGACGGGACACAAATGGTTGAAACTTTCCATAATAACTATTACAATCAAGATTTGGGTGAAAAAGTTTCCAAAAAGGAAAGCCCAGCATTAGAAAATATAAATAACAATGTGGATGCTGTCGTGGAAGAAATGAAAAATAACCGCTATGTTCAAATAAAAAGAATGGCAGAAAATGGAATTTATAGCTTTAACTTTACTAGAGAGGCTTTTAATAAAGAAAAATGGGATAACACAACAATTAAGGCAAGGGGTCTATTTATAGATGTTCCAAACTCTAAAATTCAGGCACGAAGTTATAATAAATTTTTTAATAAGGAACAAGTTTATGAGACAAAAATTGCCAGCTTAATTAATAATTTGAAATTTCCTGTGTTTTACTATAAGAAATACAATGGCTTTTTGGGACTTTTATCTCTTAGAAATGGGGAATTTTATTTTTGCACAAAAAGTAGTGATAGCGGAGATTATGTAGATTATTTTAAAAACATATTTTATGATTACTACACAGAAAAACAGAGACTTGCCTTAAAAGAGCGTTTAGAACAAGACGATTGCACTATTGTTTTTGAAGTTATTGACCCAATAAGAGACCCACATATTATAAAGTATGATAGTCCTAAATTGGTGTTATTAGATATAGTTTATAATACAATAGAGTTTAAATGTGCTGACTACTCAGATATTTTAAAATATCATGCCGACTTTGGTATAGAGACTAAAGAATTGCTTTATGTCGCAAAAGATATTTCCGATTTTTTATATATTAATAACCTTATTACTGACGAAAATTATAAATGGAATGGTGAATATATAGAAGGATTTGTAGTCGTAGACTCTAGTGGCTTTATGTTTAAATACAAAACAGAGTATTATAACAAATGGAAAAACTTGAGAAGAGTTAGTCAGGGTTATATGAAATCACCTACAAATATAAATAAATTTTTAGGTAGCTTACTAACGGCAGAGGATAATGAATTTTTAGGCTTTTTAAAGAAAGAATATCCTGTTGGTGGCTCTGATAAAGACATAATAAAACTAAGAGATGAATTTATCAAATACTCTCAAAACACTTGACAATACTGCCTTTTTCGTGTATAATATATAATGTAACAAATGTTATAAAAGAAAGGAGTAGGCTATGACAAATATACAAATGCATGAAGAAATATGTACAAAACTTAAAAATATTTATGCAAGCAAGAATGAAGATTATGGAGATAGCACACATAAAAGTTATCGTGATTATGGCATGGTATCTTTTGTTGTAAGAATGCAAGATAAATTAAACAGAATTTATAACTTAGCATGTAAAAACACTGATAGAAAAGTTGAGGACGAAAAGGTTGAGGATACCTTGCTAGACCTTGCAAATTATGCGATTCTTGCCCTAATAGAATTGGAGAGCGACAATATGAGTGAAATAATAAGAGTTGGGGCTGGCTTAACTGCAAATCAAGAAGGAGGAAATAAAGATGGAACAACAAAAAAGAATAGACGCCTTTAGTTTAGAAATAGGATTAATACAAAACAATGCAATAAGAGAGCTCGTAAAAGAGGCATTATGCATAGTTCCAGAATATTTTTTTACAGTACCAGCCTCTAGCACGGGTAAGTATCACCCACAATATTCTTTGGGTGATGGCGGCTTGGTAAGACACACTCAAGCGACTACTAGAATTGCATATGAGCTTTTTAGAGTGGATATGTTTAAATATTCTCAACTCGAACAAGATATAATACTTGCGGCTCTAATATTACATGATACATGTAAATCTGGGCTAGAACATTCTCAATATACCAAAGCAGAACATCCTTTAATAGCCGCCAAGCTTATCAGAGAACATGATTTTTTATTTGGCAATGAATATAAAGAGGATATAGCTAAATGTATAGAAACACATATGGGACAATGGAATACGGATTATAAAACTCACCAAGTAATTTTGCCACTTCCACAAACAAAAATGCAAAAATTTGTTCATCTGTGTGATTATTTAGCTAGTAGAAAATGTCTAGAAGTTAATTTTAATGCCGAATTATCAGCGAGATAGGTGATAAATATGACAAATGCGGAAGAAATTATGAGTAAATGGAGCTATGAAGATGTGGCAAATATTATTCGTTCTGGTTGTGCTGGATATAATTGTGACTTTATTAGGGCAAAAATCCTACAAAGCGATGGATGTGATGGAATAAAATGTGAAAAGTGTAAGGAACGAGTTATAGAATGGCTTAAAAAGAGACATATTTGCTCGGTTATGGAAGAATATGAATATAGAATATTGGCACGTTTACCAAAAATTTGGAAATATATTGCTCGAAATAAGGATGGGAGCTTGTACATTTTTACTCAAAAACCCAATTATTCAGCTCTTTGGGGCGAGTGGTATTTGGATAGACAATCTGAAAAAAAAGAATATAAAAGAACCGAGCTTACATGTATTTATGGCGATGATATATTCCCATTTATCAAATATAACGAAAGTTTTTGGAGAATTGACAAATTAATTGAGGAGGGGAAAGATGTATATGAAATTTCGAGCGACACTTAACGATGGAAGTTCTGGCATTATAGCCCCAAACTCAATAATTGGTTTACTAACAGATTTAGTTTATGTAAATCAAGAAGGGATTGTCGAAGATGTAAAACAAGCTGTTATAAATACACCGATAATTAATATTTGTAGTATTGAAGTTATCGAAGATGAAGGAGTGAAAAGTAATGAGTAATAGTATGAAACCTAGGTTAATTTGGCAAAGAATTGTAAGAGGGTATGATGATTATGATGTTTACGATGTGTATGGCTGGTTCATTAATACATTTCCTAAGATTTTGGACACTATGGCAGACACAAACACCTATACTTATCCACAAGATTTTAAAGGAGTAGACGATTGGAATCAAACAATTAGAGAAATTGCTGCTCTGTTTAGAGAAAGCGATGAAATAAATTGCTCTAAGCAAAATGAATATATGAAAGATTATTGCTATAGAAAGTTTGAATTGGGTGATGAAAATGCTGTTTTAGACCCAGGATGGAGTGCCAAAGAAAAAGAAATAACAAAATATCGAAGCAAATGCCTAAAGGATGCATTTAAATTACTAGAAAAACACATAGAGCGTTTGTGGATATAGGAGGCATTAAATGATAAAACTTAATGATAGATTTTATTTAGATGCGGACGAACGTAATATAATGATATTAGAATCAAAGATATATGTTGATGGTAAAAAGGCGGGCACAGAATACAAAGACATAATCGCATATTGCTCAACACCTCAAAATGCAATAGAATATATACAAAGAAAATTAGCAAGAGAAAAAATTGCCGACAAAACTATATTGCAAACATTTGACGAATATCAAAAAAGTTTAGAGAAAATTAACAAAGAAGTCGAAAAAATGCTAGCAAAAACTAAGTAGGTGGTGATTATGTATATGCGTTGCCCTGATTATATAGTAGCATTATTAAGAGATATTGACCGAGAATTAAAAATTATTATGTGGAATATTAATCAAGAGGAATATGCAAGTCCTTTTGGAAACACGGGGAATAAATTTAGACTAGGTAATTTTGAAATTTGTGCCTATGATTGGAACGATAACGCCGACCAAGAGTATAATTTCATTTATAGGGTTGATAAGCAAAAAGCGAATATGCCCGATTTAAAAATCTCATGGTATAAATATTTAGGGCGTTGCACTCAAATCAATCAAGAAATAGACCCAAATGTTATGATAGATATCTACAATGATATAATTACACAATTGATAGAATATGAAGAGTTACAAGAGGGAGGCGATATTAATGAATACAAACTATAAACTATATTCAACTGGTTGCCCAATGTGTAAACTTGTGGAACAGTCGTTAATCAAAAAAAATATTCCTTATGAATTAATTACGGATAAAGATGAGGTTTTTAAAGTTGCAGATGAACAAGGATTTGATTCTGTCCCCTTTGCTTTTGATGGCGAAAGATATCTTAGCAATATGGAGTTATTAGATAAACTTATATAATTTGTAGAAAAGAGGATTATTATGTCAAGAACAGTAATTAAGAGTTTTGGTAGTTATGCAATACCTATGAGTATTGATGAAGAATTTGGTAATTTATTAAATTCAATTGATAGTGATTTTTTAGCAATTGAAGGATTAACTAGAGATTATTTAGATATATCTAAAAGATATGATGAATATAGCAACGAAGGATTAGATACCTTTTCTATTGAAGGAAATGCAAATGCAACTGGTAGTAAAAATTATCTTTCTAGGCAAGGTGAGGTTTATAAATCTTTTGAAAAATTATTAAATTATCAATTATTATGGAGAAAATGTAAGGAATTATATGGTTTGGAAAGAGCAAATAAAATCATTCGTGAAGCAATCGAAGGTACATATATGGTACATGATTTAACAAATAATGGTATTTCATCTCTTTATTGTACTACTCTAACGGCTAAAAAAATTATGTTAGAAGGTCGCCCATACAATGACGTTCATTCTAAACCACCTAAATATGCAGATAGCTTTATGGGTCAAATAATCGAACTAATCATTGATGCTAGTTCAAGATTCGCTGGCGCATTAGCAATTCCAGATATAAATGTCGCACTTGCATATTATACAAAACATGAGGAATTAACAGACAAACAAATTAAACAATTATATCAAAGACTCGTACATTTAGTAAATAACCCATACAGAAGTGGAGCTCAATCTCCATTCTTCAATATGTCTTTGTTTACCAAAACTGGCTTGCTTGCAGCATTTGGTGGATATGAATACCCAGATGGTAGCACAGTTTTGGACTATGTAGACGAAATCTTAAAGAACCAGTTGATATTTGCTAAATATTTTGGTCAAGGAATAGAAGATGAAAATGGAATTAAAAAGCCAGTAGCTTTTCCAGTGGTTACCATAAATATTATTAAGGATGCAATAGATAAAGATTATGAATATATTGAACAACTTATGGAAGCGTTTAACAAATTTGATAATGTTAATATTTATTTGGGCGAGGCGGATAAATTTGCTAGCTGTTGTTTTAGTGCTGACACAGAAGTTCTTACAAAATCTAGTATCGGTGGAGTTAGACTTACTACTTTTAAAGAATTGGCGGAGGCAACACATAAAGATTACAAAACAAATTTTAAAGTTTTTCATAACGGTAGTTGGGTCAAGGGTAAAATAATTAAATTCCCTAGCAGAAAAATGTATAAGATAAGTACATCAAATAATAAAGAAATTAAAGTTACAGATAATCATATCAATGTGACATTAGATGGCGAAAAAAACACAGAAGAATTGACAACCAATGATTATTTAATGTTTAACACAAATAAATTAGACAGTTGCCCAGAAACTGATAATGGGTTAGGATATGAGGAAGGTTTTCTTGTGGGTATGTATTTGGGAGATGGCTCATTTGAAAAGGAAAAAATCGAAACCTTTACAACAGTGGTGCATTTATCTATAAATGAAGATAAATATAATAATGCAATCAAACTACTAAATAGTGCTACAAATAAATTAGGTGAAACAAAAGAATGGCAGTTAAGCAAGATACAAGAAAAATTATATCCTTTACAAATAAGAAGTAATAAAGTTGCCTCTTTTATTAGAGATTGGGTTTCTGGTGATTATTGCTATGAAAAAGAATTGAATCTGAATTGCCTTTTAGAAAGCACAGAATTTAGAAAGGGAATTCTTAACGGCCTTTATCTAACGGACGGTGGCAACTCTAATAGAATATATAGCACATCTTCAAATTTAATAAAACAATTAGAAACATTAACAACCTCTTTAGGTTTAAACAGTATAGTTGATATATCGGATAGAACTGACGAGCCATGTATTATAAAGAATGTAGAGTATCAAAGACACTATCCACTTTATTGTATTAGATGGTATGAGCCTAAAAATAAAAGAAGCATGGGGGATGTATACAAAGTAAAAAACAACTCGATTTATTTTAAAATAAAGAGTATAGAGGAAATAAATTATTCAGAGCCTTATGTTTATTGTTTTGAGATTGAAAATGAAGAAGAGCCTTATTTTACACTACCAAAAGGCATTATCACACATAATTGCCGCTTAATCAACGATGTTTCAAAGAAAAATGCCATAAATTCATTTGGAGCGGGTGCAATAGGCGAACAAATTACTGGTTCAAGCCGTGTAATTTCATTAAACCTTTACGACATAGCACTTGAAACTGTTGCTAGATATCCAAAAGACCATCAAGAAAAGTTCTTTGAAGTGCTTAAAGAAAAAATGGAATTATCGAGAGATGCTTTAATCGCACAAAGATATATTGTGGATAAAAGCTTAAAAGACGGCTTTAATATTTTTTACAATATTGGTTGGATAAAACTAGAAGATTATTTCTCAACTTATGGCGCTGGTGGACTTCATGAAGCAACCAAGACAATATTTGATGGCAATCTTAAAGAGGATTATACATGCGAAGAATTAGAATGGGCTAAGAGAGTGCCAGCATTTATGGAAAAATACGCCGATGAAAACTCTGATGATTTTGTAAAGCTAAATGTTGAATTTTTAACACCATTAGAAAGTGGCGCTAAAAGGCTTGGCAGAAGGGTTGATATTAAATATAACAAACGCAACACATTTGTTTCTAACCAACTACTTCCATTACCAGTTAAAGTTTCTTTGGCAAGGCGATTAGAAATTGAAAACACTTTAGGTGGTGCAACTTCTGCTGGTGGTATTCTTCATATTGGTACTGAGGGCGAAATGCCAATAGATTTGAAGATGAATTTATTGCATAAAATAGTGACTAAATATCCTAATGTTGAACATTTTGCTTTTAACAAAACAAGCTCTTACTGTGAAGATGGACATCTAACATTAGCGAATGTTGATAAATGTCAATACTGTAACAAACCTATTGTAGAAAAAATTCTTAGAGTAATAGGATATTATAAGCCAGTAAAACAATGGTCATCAGCTAGACAGGACGAATTTAAAAAGAGACAATTTAGCACTATGGAAGAACAAGTAAAATTTATACAAGAGGATGATAAGAATGAATAATAATACAATTAGACTTCATGGTTATTTAGAAGAAGATTTGGTGGACTATAGCAAGGCGGGTATGTTTCTCGCCTTTCCCACATGCACTTTTAAATGCGCCAAAGAATTAGGCTTAGAGCCCAAAGACATCTGCCAGAATTATTTTAATATAAATGAACCAGCAAAAGAATATACACTTGAAGAGCTTTGGGAGATATATGATGACAACCCACTAACTGAAAGTATTATTTTGGGCGGATTAGAACCTATGGATAGTTTTGATGATGTCTTAAAACTAATAAAATATGTACGAGAAGAAAAGGGCTGTGAGGATGATATTGTTATTTATACGGGTTATTATGACCTAGAAATAAAAGATAAAATGGATATTTTATCACCTTATAAACCCATAGTTTTTAAGTGTGGAAGGTATAAACCACGGACAAAAGTCGCATTTTGACCCAGTTTTGGGAGTTAATTTGGCTAACGAAGAGCAATTTCGGCATAAAACTCTGAGTAATTTTGAGATAAAATCTTCGACCCCAATTTCCTGCCAAAAGAAAGTCTGAGAAATGTCATTTAGGAGGTAAATTATGCAAGGCTTTAGGATAAATCCCGATAAAAAGCACGTTGATATCATAATAAATAAGTTAATAGAGAATAATGGTATGTGTCCATGTCAATTAGAGAAGAGCGAAAATACATTGTGCCCATGCAAAAAGTTTCTTGAAGATAAACATTGTTGCTGTAAACTATATGTAGAGGAGGTAAAATAGTATGCATCCCCTTTTTATATTATTTATATTTTGCGTCAGTTTGACATTTAGCTTTATAACGGCAGTTTTAATAGGAATAATATTGTTTTTAGATTTTCTTAAAGATTATGAATCTAATAAAGAAAATAAAGATAAAAAAATAAGAAAAATACTTGACAAAAATACCTTTATCGTGTATAATAGATAATGTAATAAATATTTAAGGAGGGTTATCAATGAAAGCTATGTTTCCAAAAGATTTTGCTTACCGAGAAGATTGTGAAATCACAGTACGGACATTGTGGAACATTAGTAAAACACAGAATGAAGATTTAGAGTTGTGGTTTGGTAATAATTATTATTGCATTAGCTCAACAGCCAAGATAGAACCTTTTTTAGTACATATTATGAGTGCTAAGTAACCATTTGGGGCATTTGCCCCATTTATGTGAGTATAGTTTAATGGTAAAATGTATTTTGCTAGCAATAAGATGAATGTTCGAATCATTCTGCTCGCACTAAAGTGGTGGTGGAATAGCACACTGACGAAGTGGTTTATAGTAGACACTAGGTTTAATAATACATCAACTCTTGTACAAGAGTATGTAGCCAAGCAGAGAAACTTGCATGTAGGGTGGAAATCCCTACCCACTTTTATTTATTATTTGTTTAAGGAGTGATTTTATGAAGATAAGTAATTATGAGGCAATTAAATTTATTAAACAATTAACATCAGAAAAGCAAGAATTCATAGATAATGAGTTGAGAAATTGTTCTGTAAGTTATTCTGCCGATGAAGATGTGCCTGTGGTTGATTATAACTTTGAACATACCAGAAAGGCAATAGCAGATATAGATGAAAAAGTTGGAAAGCTTAAATATGCACTTGCAAAAAACAACACAACCGTATTGTTGCCAGAATTTAATATTACAATAGGCGAGGGGCTAGTAAAGATGGCACAGCTTCAAGAGGAATTAAGACAAATTTCACGTTTGGCAGCGGCAGACAATCACAATGCTACTTACAATGCTTCTACTGGCACTATGAGATATACGGATACAACCTATGATGTAGAAATCGCAAAGGCAAAGAAAAAAGAAATTTATGAACTAATAGTTAAACTTCAAGCCGCAATTGATAAAATGAATATTACCTATGAGTTTGAAATAGATATGTAACACTTTCCCTTTATACACACACCCCTCCTTTTTATCAATTCTTTTGATTAGGATAAACTTACATATGTTTGGGCTAGGTTTATAGTGACCCATGTATTGTTGATTTATGTTTTTATGTTTATTTTCTTATAAGTTTATAATTAGCTTACAATTCTGATGATTAATAATGTGTGTATATAAAAACTTTTGGACGTCAAAGTATTAGGTTATAGATGTCAATGAGAGAGATAGCCAGCGGAAGCATATTCCGCCTCTCATTTTTTATATTCAAATTTTATAATACAACGGTATAATTTTTAAAAAATAGTTGACAAATCTCCCTTTATGGTGTATAATATGAAGTATCATATATAAAAGGAGAGATGAATATGGAAAATATAAAAGAAATAGGTCAGTTTTTAGAGTTTTTGGAATTTTCTAAAGGATGTAGTAAAATTACGGTTAGAGATTATCGAGAACATTTAAAAAAATTTATAAGAATTATGGATATAAAGAGCTTTGAAGATATTAAAAATATGAAGGTGCAAGACATAGACCAATTTATGTTTCGTTTGGCAGAAAGAGGAAACGTTCCAAGTACAAGAAATGCCATTCTATCTTGTTTGAGAAGTTTTTATGATTTCTTGAGAAAAAGAGATATGGTTGAAACAAATGTTGCAAAAGGCGTAGAGTGTGCCAAAATGCCTCAAGTTATAAAAAATATTCCAACAGAAGAGGAATTTAGAGCTATATTAGAATATATGCACGATAATTGTCCCGTAAAATATTATACAATGGCACTACTTTTGGTTGACACAGGGTTGCGTTTTTCAGAAATGACCAGCTTAAAACTGAAAGATTTAGATTCTTTGGCTGATAGTTCTTTCATTATAATAAAGGGTAAGGGCAATAAACAAAGAAGAGTGTATATTTCAGAAGAATTAAAAGCTCAGTTAAGAAAATATGTTTTATTTTATAGAAGAGTGCCTGATATTTTAACAGAAGAACAGTTCAAGCAAAATCGTTTAACCTATGGTACTATTAAAGATTATGAAACATATTTGGCACAAAGAGAGAAATATAAAGATTATGTTTTTATAAGTATATATGGCTTTAAAATAGATAACACGAACTTCAACCGTAGCTTACAAAATGCGGCTAATAAAGTTGGAGTTAGTACGGCACTTAAAGATATTAGTGCCCACTCACTAAGACATTTCTTTGCAACATATGCACTAGATAAGGATGTTAGAATAGATGCATTAGCTGAAATGTTGGGGCACGCATCTATTAGTACTACACAAAGATACATTCACAGAAGCGAAGAAACAATGATTAAAGAGGGCATGAAAACATTTAATTTTGCCCCAAATAAGGGAGGAGAAAATTAATGGAAGAAAAAGATTTAAAAAGTATGAGTGTAAAGGAAAGAGTTACAAGACTTTCAAATGAATTGGTTGTAATCAAAACTGGGTTTAATGAATATAGCAAATATTTGTATATTACACCCGAAGATTTATTTACGCCATTAAAACCACTATTACTTAAATACGGATTGTGTCTTTTGTTTAATGTTAGAAGAACAAGAGATGGTCGTAACGAGGCAGTTTTAAGAGTTGAAGATTTCAATACAGATGTAGGCAGACTAATATATACAATGAATGTTGGAGATATAACGCTTAAAAGTGCTAATGAAATTCAATCTATGGGTGGCTTAAGAACCTACTGTAAAAGATATCTAGTAATGGATGCTTTTAATGTTGTTGAAGATTCAGACGACCTAGATAGTAAAGATAGCACAGAAAAAGGGAAAGATAAAAAGGATAAAAAAGACGCAGTCAACGATGCCAAGGTAGAATTACAAGCCTTATGTAGAGAAAAAATTAAAGAAAATGAAACAAATAGAGAAACAATTCAAGAGATATTAAAGAAATTTGACCCTACTGGTCAGATTAAGAATTTTGCATATCAAAATGTTAAAGATGCAATAAAATTAGTAAAGGCTATAAAATAATAAATATCCTCCGCAGTTCGTTAATATTACTTGATAATATTAGTCGCCCAATGAGATTCGTTTAAGCTTGGGAAAAGAATAGATATACTGGTCTTGGGGTTCTTGTGTATATCAAATTTATTTTAAAGGAGAGAAAAATTATGATGTGGTTTAATGACAGGGGTTACACTCAAAATGCCTATGTAAACGGAGTGTACAAACAAGAACTTTCAAATGGTGGTACAATAAAGAAAATTCAAATCTCAACCAGCGAAAAGAAAAAAGACACAGATGAAAGAATTTATAGTTCATGGTTTGTTACATTGAGTGGAGAAGCCAGAAAAAAAGATGAGGCAAAGTCACTTGAAAAGGGCGATAAAATAGTAATTAAAAGTATAAAATTCACTAATCCATCTGTTAAACAACAAGACGGCACGTTTAAAAGCTTTTTAAATATAACTGTTATGGACTATGATATTAACGGAGGTAATACAACTCAGTCTCAAACAGCTGCTGAATCAAACGAGTTTGATATATTTTAATATGAACGGGGCATGTGCTTATGGAAAGAAAGGCAGATTATGATGTTATAATGGATGCAAAGGGCATAGATAAATATAGTTTTAGTAAACTTTCCAGTATTTACCAGTGCCCTTACGAATATTATATGTGTTACATAAAAAGACTTCAAGGGGAGGGCAATAGTTTTGCGTGTGTTGGTAGTCTTGTGCATGAAATATTAGAAAAATATATGAATGGTAAGATTCTACAATTAGAAATGAAAGATTTATTTCTTGAAAATTTTGATGAATTAATTCCTGAGGGTGTTAAGATGCAAGCAAGCGACACTTTTACAAAAGACCTTACTCAGAATTATAAAGATAGTTGCGCGAGTTATCTTGAAAATTTTAGTGGTTTTGATGGTTATAAAGTAATAGCAACTGAGCAGGAATTTAATTTGTTAATGCGAATCAAAGATAAGGCAATAATGCTGAATGGTTTTATAGATTTAATATTGCAAGATAATGCTGGTAATTTTGTAATAGTGGACTACAAATCAAAAGGCGCTTTTAAGAATAAATCAGAAATAAAGAAGTATGCAAGGCAACTATACTTATACTCAATTTATATTAAATACAAATATAATAAATTCCCTATTATAATGTGGTTTGAACAATTTAGAATAAACCACCAAGAAATAATCGAATGGAATGAAGAAGATTTTAATGAAACATTAGACTGGATTTATAATACGGTGCTTTTAATTGAAAATGAAAATCTTTTTGTTCCTAAAAAAGATTATTTTTATTGTAACAACTTATGTAGCTATAGAAACACTTGCGATATGAAGGAGTGATATTTGTGGCAAAACTAGACAAAATTTCCGATATAAATAGCGAGGCTGGCATAATAGCAACTTTAATTAAACATCCAGACTATTTATTATATTCAGAAACCTTACAACCAAATCATTTCTACGACTTTACGAATTCGTGTCTATATTGGGCGATAAAGGAACTTTATGGTCAAAATATCACCAATATAGATGTTTATAATCTTTCAAATGTATTAAACTCGAAAACTAGTGTAAAAAACTATATGGATAAAAAATTTACAGAAGGACAGATAAAAGATTTGATTACTTTATCTGTCGAAATTGCTAGAAATACTTCGGAAGAATATAAACAATTGGTAACACGAATACTAGATTTAGCTTACAAACGCAAAACTGTTGAAAGTTTGCAAACGTGCGAAAAGCTCTGTTTGAACGATGAAAGTAGTATAAAAGATATACAAAAGAACATTTACGATACTCTTGACAAAATGAGCGATGAATTTACGGCTAGCGATGAAATACCGCCTTATTCTGAAAAGGTCAGAGATTTATGGAACGAAACCATCAGAAGGCAAGGCAAAACTTTTGGACTAGAATCCAAGTTTCCTGCGGCATCACGTTTCTTTACCTATGAAAAAGGAGAGTTAATTCTGGTATCTGCTTATCGTAAAGAGGGCAAGTCAATGTTCTGTTTAAATGAAGCAGTTGATAAGCTAAGCAAGGACATAGGTACAGTTTATTTTGATACCGAAATGAATGATAGATTGTTTAATGAAAGATTAGCATGTCATCTTAGTGGTGTTAGAATGAACAAAATCAAAACTGGTCAATATACGCAAGAAGAAGCTCAAAAGATAGAGCAAGCACTTAAGTGGATAGAAAGCAAAAAGAACTTCTTTCATATATATATTCCTACATGGTCGCCCGAAGAACTATATTTAATAACAAAAAAACTTATACGTAGCCACGGAATAGAATTTTTTATTATGGATTATTTCAAAACACATGGTAGCGGCGATGCAAGTTCGGCATATTTTGAGTTAGGCAATGCCGTAAATTTTGTAAAGAACGAAATTCTTGGAGACTTAAATATTGCAGGTTTAGGAGCTGCCCAACTTAATAGAGGGGGAGAAATAGGCGACTCATATAAGATAGAACAATATGCAAGCACAATATTAAATTTAAAACGTAAAACACAAGAAGAAGTTATAAATGACACGGCAGAATGTGGAAATTATAAACTTTTTGTTAAACTTAATAGATTGGGCGAACAAATGGATGATATAAGCAAAGATTATATAGATTTATATTTTGATGGTAACAAATGCGAGTTTAAAGAGGCATCAAAACAACACGAAACATTATTTGATAGTAACAAATAATAGTAAGGAGGGCTTTATGGACTTAGAAGAGTTATTGGGTAGAATTGATATTGTTGACTATGTATCACAATATGTAGAACTAATATTCAAAAATGGCGAATATTGGGGGCACTCACCCTTTAATGACAAGGACATGAACCCTTCTTTTTCTGTTAATAAAGAAAAACAAGTTTATATGGATTTTTCTTCTGGAAAAAGCGGCGATATCTTAGGTTTTATACAAGAATATCATAAATGTAGCTTTAAAGAGGCAATAAACAAAATTAAAGAATTCTTAAATGTTTCAGAAGATGAAATATTCATAGAAACACCCGAGATAATTAAAACTTTAAGAAAATATAAAAATTTCCCTAAATGTAAGAAAAACATAGAAAGAAAAACTTTATCGCCCAGCTATATGAACAATTACAGTAAAGAACCAATTAAGCTTTGGCTAGATGAGGGAATATCTCAAGAAGTTATGGATAGATATAATGTGCGTTATGATAGGACGAAGGATGCAATTTGTTTTCCTATATATGACACATGTGGGAATATGATTAATGTTAAAGGTCGAAATGTAATGCCATTATGGAAAGAACTTGGAATGTCTAAATACTTTTATTATTTTAAGCTTGGTACATTAAATTACTTTTGGGCTTTAAACTTTAAAATAGATATTATTAAAGCATGTAGAGAAGTAATTATTTTTGAGGGCGAAAAATCTGTAATGAAAATGGATGGTTGGGGCATTGAAAACTCTGTGGCTTTGTGCAATGGTGCACTAACAGACGAACAACTAGTATTGTTAATCAAGTTGGGTGTTAATGTTGTATTTGCATTAGACAAAGATAAAGACCCTACCAAAGACAATAATATAAAAAAGTTAACAAGATATTGTATGGTTGAATATATTAAAGATACACAAAATTTATTAGGCGAGAAGGATTCTCCGTGCGATAAAGGATTAGAAGTTTGGCAGACCCTATATAAAGAGAGGAGGAGATTAAAATAGAATATGTACCATATCATGTGCATAGTATGTATAGTTTATTAGATAGCTGTACAGATTTCAAAGACTATGTAGATTACTGTGTTGACCACAATATAAAAGCCATATGCTTTTCAGAGCATGGGAATATATTTCAGCATATAGCAAAAAAAATATATTGTGATAGTAAAGGTATTAAATATTTACATGGTTGCGAAGTATATTTGACGGCAACTAATGAAGAAAAAAATAGAGATAATTATCACACAATATTAATAGCTAAGAATTTTCAAGGATATTTAGAATTAAATGCACTAATCAGCCTATCATCTCATGAAGACCACTTTTATTACAAGCCAAGAATAACGTTTGATGAATTTTTTAATATATCGGATAATATATTCAAGATTTCAGCATGTTTAGCATCACCATTGAATCATCAAAACGATATCAAAAGTGAGATTTACGATAAATTATGCCAGACTTATGATTATTATGAAATTCAATATCATAATGTTAATGACCAAATTGAATATAACAAACATTTATATGATTTGTCTTTAAAATATAACAAACCATTGATTGCAGGCACAGACACACATAGCCTAAATCAATATAAAGCGGAATGTAGAAAAATACTTATGAAAGCTAAACATATTGAATATTCTAACGAAGATGAGTTTGACCTCACTATGAAATCACCAGACGAAATAGAAGAAGTCTTTAGAATACAAAATTCACTGCCACAAGAAATTTATATGCAAGCTATTATGAACACAAATATTATGGCGGAGCAATGCGAAAATTTAACATTAGATACGAAGATAAAATATCCTATAGTAAGTAATGATGATGAAAAAGATTTAAGGGAATTGATAGAAAAGAAATATCAAGAAAAATTAAACAAAGGTATTATAACAGATAATCCCAAATATCGTGAAAATATTGAAGAGGAATTTAGGGTCTTTAAAAAGGTCGGTATGTTAGGATTTATGTTGTTTATGAGTCAACTTTGTAGCTGGGCAAAAGAAAATAATATTCCATTTGGATTCTGCAGAGGTTCTGTCGGTGGTTGTACTATAGCATATGTAATCGACATAATAGATGTAGACCCAGTTAAATGGAACACCATATTCAGTCGTTTCTGTAATGAGTTTCGTACAGAAATAGGCGATGTCGATACCGATTGGGCTCCAAATGATAGGCAAAAAGTATATGACTATATTATAGGGCGCTTTGGTATAGACAAGGCGGCATATATAATTTCGTTTGGAACAATAACTGATAAAGCTACAATAGACGAAATAGGAAGGGCACTAGAAATCCCCCTAGACGAAGTGAAACAAATCAAAGCTTTATATGATACCAAACCAGAAGAGGCACGCAAAAAATGGTCTAAACTATTCTATTATTTTGATGGGCTACTTAATACCGTTGTGTCTCAGGGCATACATCCAGCAGGAATGGTTGCAAGTCCTATAACATTGCAAGATAATTATGGTGTTATAATTAAAGATAATCTTCCTATTATATGTATTGATATGGAAGAAATACACGAATGTGGCTTGGCAAAATATGATATTTTAGGACTTAAAAATATAGCTATTATTAAAGACTGTTGTGAAATGGCAAAAATTCCATATCCAAGAAGTGACCAAATAAATTGGGAAGATGAAAATGTATGGAATGATATTACAACATCGGCTGTTGGCATATTTCAATTTGAAGCTCCGTATGCATTTGATTTGCTAAAGAAATTTAATCCTCATAAAATTAATGACTTGTCTTTAGTCAATGCTGCATTACGACCATCTGGAGCAAGTTACAGAGATGATTTACTTAGTCATAAGATACATAAAAACCCATCACCACTAATAGACGAGTTATTAAAAGATAATTACGGATTTTTGGTTTTTCAAGAGGACACTATAGCATTTTTGCAAAAGATATGTGGTCTAACTGGTTCCGAGGCAGATAATGTTAGGCGTGCCATTGGTCGTAAACAAAAGGACAGACTTGAAAATGCACTACCGCAAATATTAGAAGGTTACTGCAATAAATCAAGCCAGTCAAAAGAAATAGCAGAGCAAGAGGCAAAAGAATTTTTACAAATAATCGAGGACAGTAGTAATTATCAGTTTGGATTTAATCATTCTACGGGTTATTCAATGATAGGTTACTTATGTGCATATTTAAGGTATTATTATCCTATGGAATTTATATGTGCATATTTAAACAATGCAAAAGACCAAAACGACATTGCAGATGGAACGGAATTAGCAAAACTCAAAGGGATAAAAGTTCTTGAGCCTAAGTTTGGATATTCTAAGTCGGAATATATGATTTCCAAAGAAACAATGTCTATATATAAAGGTATGAGCAGTATAAAGTTTCTTAACCCCGAGGTAGCCAATGCACTTTATGAATTAGCTAAAAATAATTATAAAACATTCTCAGAACTTTTGGGTGATATAAAACAAACTGGCATAAACAGCAGACAATTAGAGATTTTGATTAAACTTGATTTCTTTGATGTTTTTGGTAATAGTAAAGAACTAATGACTTTGGTAGAATTGTTTGATACCTTTAAGTGGGGCGATGCAAAGCAGATTTCAAAAGACAAAATTGAAGAAGGCTCGTTTATTCGTCATGCGCTAGATAAATATTGCACCCAAACAGAAAAGAAATATGTAGTGCCAGATAAAGCAACTTGCCTAAAGATATTAAACGAATTAGAAAGTCAAATTAAAGCAAGCAATTTAACCGACTATTCTTTAAAAGATAAAATACAATGGCAACAAGAATATCTGGGATATATTTCTTCTAGTGGCAGACAAGAGGATAACAGAGTTCTAATAGTAAAAGATATTTCACCAGTTAAAAGAAAATCAGATGGCAAACAGTTTGGCTATGGAATAATTTTTCAAAGTGTTGGCACAGGAAAGCAAACCAGAATGACTGCATTAAATCATGTGTATAAAAATTGTGGCGAAATAAGAAAGGGCGATGTGGTTTATTGCATAGATTATGCACAAAGGAACGGATATTATAATATAACAAAATATAAGAAAATAGAGTAAATTTTAGGGGGTAAAACTATATTAGCCACACTGAAAAAATCGCTCTATGCTCAATGTCGCTCGTTGATTTTTAGAGCATTTTTACATATTTTTCTTGACAAAACACCCTTTATAGTATATAATAATAAATGAGGTGATAAAGATGTATTATTGTTTAAATTGTGAACAAGAGATGGAAAATTTACAAATCATTTCTGAAAAGCACGGATTAGACACACCACCATACGAAGAGTTTTATATTTGCCCCTTTTGCAAGAGCGAAGAGGTTATTAAAGAGATAAGGTGTGCAAAGTGTGATGAGGTCATAACAGACGATTTTATAACAATTGATGATAAAGAATATTGTCGTGATTGTTTTGAATACCATGCTTTTGAAGAATTGTATAACGAATAGGAGGAAATTATGGTAAACTTTTATTTAGATTTCGAAGTAATTAATATTTTGCCAGCATTGATTTTTTCGACCTTTGAAGGTGAAAGACTTTTAAGTTTTAGCTGGTTGGGGCTAAATATAGATATTGATTTTAGAGGTGATGAAGATGGGATTTAACTATTTAGATTCTCCCACTCTAGGTGTTGAGTGGAATGCTATAACTAGCACTACCACATGCGATGAGTTTCTAAGTGCAACAGATGTCAATAAGATAAAGGAAATAGAGTCAGCGAGCAAGATATTAGGAGAAAAAATTAGTGGAGATTTTGGAAAGTGTGAATTAGAAGTTTTTGGAAATTGTGAGGAGGAAAGACGTATGAGTATTTTAGAAATTTGGACGACAAGGGAAACAGACAAAGTGCATTCGGCTTATGAGAAGAAGAGAAATGATATTAAAGCGGCAGACTCTATATATCAATTAACTTCAAAATATATTCGAGATGTAGAAGAAATTATAAAGGACGAATATTTTCACCGCCTAATAGAGGAGTTAGAAGACAACATAGAAAGCCGTTTAAGTGAAAATACTAAAAACAAATTATTTGACCTTGATTTAGCAGAAACTAAAGAAATTGACAAAATACATCAGCTCGAAGAAGAAATTAATGCACAACTAGAAATGGCTGAAACTTATGACCAAAAAGTAGCTATATTAAAAAAATATGACGTTTTAGATGATAAAGGAATTATAAAAAAATAACGAATCGAGTGCGATATCAATCTTATAGGATATCGCATTCAACTATAATTTATGGAGGTGCACTATGAAAAAAGTAAGAATTTTAGAAACAATTCAAGACTGTGGTACGCCTATATGGGTTAAGGGCGAGCTTTATATTGTTGTAGGTGGCGACCAAGATGTATATTATTTAACTACAGAACAGACTAAAAATTTAGCACATTCTGGAGATACTTATGAAGATACAATATGTGGAATAGATGTTGCTTCAAACAAAAATATTATACAAGTTTTGGAAGAGGAGGAATAAGATGAAATTTGAATTTGTAAGCGACCAAAATAAAAAGAACAATATGGGATATTGCGAGGCAAAATTACCACAAAGAGCAGACAAAGGTTCCGCTGGCTATGATTTTTATAGTCCAGCCTCGTTCATAATTAGACCACAAGAAAAAATATGTTTATGGAGCAATGTAAAATGTAAATTGGGCACTGATGAAGTTTTAATGATTTATCCAAGAAGCTCATTGGCTATGAAAAAGGGGCTCGTACTAGGAACTGTTACTGGTGTTATAGATGCATCATATTACAACAATGAAGATAACGAAGGAAACATAGGGTTGCCGTTATATAACATGTCTGATAAAGATATAGAAATAACAGTGGGTGATAGAATAGCCCAAGGAGTTGCAATTAAATATATTACCGCCGAAGATGATATTGTGTTAGGCGAGAGGACAGGAGGTTTTGGTTCTAGTGGCAAGTAAAAGAAGAATAGCGGGTTGCACAAGAGCTTCTTATTACACATATATGTCAGAAAAATGTAACGAAAAATATAAAGAAATATATGGGGAAAATATTAAAGGTATATTTAATAGAGTAAATTGTGAAATTTGGCTTGATACTTTTATAGAATTTCTGCAGGAACAAATTAATGGGTTAGAAGTTGACACGTCTTTCATGTTTGAAGGATTAAAAATCTGGAGAAACAGTCCAAAAGTAATGAAATATCACAATATAAAAACTGGTGAGATAAATTCCGCTGTTTCTAAAATGAATTACAAGATTAAGTTTTTAAACAAGTTCTTTGAAAAAAAAGAGGGCTGGAAAAAATATACAAGAAGAGATATGCCTTTAACTAATTTTATAAGTAGAAAAAAATATGAAGAAGCAGAAGAACAAATTGCGGCAGAAATAGAAAATGGTTGGGGAATGACGTTATAAGTGGCGAGCGACATTGAGCATAGAGCGATTTTTAAGGTGGGGTTGGTATAATTTTACCCCCTTAAAATTGCTCTATTTTTTTATGGTGCGAAAAAAAAGGGCATAAAGCCCTTTTAAACATGAATGACTTAGAGCTTCAAAAGTTTTCTAAGTACCACTCATATAAGATTTATTATTTATTAACCATTTTTTATGTAAGCCTACAAGATTTGGTTAATAACTAACATAGGTCGGTTCTTTTAGCATTTAGCTCAGCAACTCTTGCCTTTATTTTTAACATATCTTCTGGTGCATTTTCTTCAATGCTTTCTACCAATGTTATAAACATATCAGTAGCCACACCTATATCAGCCTTCCAATTTGCCCTCTCAGTGCTTTTAGAAATAAAATCTATTTCATCTTTAAACTCTTTATATACTTCTTTTTTATAATCAGCCACCGTAAATTTTGTTTCCACGGTCATTCCTCCACTTATTAAAATTTTATAATTGTATTTATTCGTCTATTCTCAGATGTATAATCAACAGCTTTGCCATTAACATTCATAATATAACTTCCGCCACCATCTAGCATTAAAATATCTTTAAAGTTATAAGGTTTCAACTTTTTCCATACTTCCGTTAATGCACGATATGGGTTGTTTCTTGTTTTGGTAGCGAAACCAAATATATATACATAGCCGTCTTTAAACGATAAAAATATGTGTTTAGTAGGGCTTAGTTCATTTCCAAACCAACCTTGTGGTTTAGCAAAATTTGCCCATGAAACATCGTTATAGTTTTCAGTAACTGGCAATCCGCTTATTGCATACTTAACATTAGGGATATTATCTACTCTATCCACAACTTGAATACTGCACTTGTTATCTTTTGTTACAACAAAGGTCGAAACCTTTTTCTTGCAAAAATTATGCCAAGAAGGACTTGTGTAGCATTGGCTTTTTATTGTACCATCAATAACTAGGTTGGCGCCTGGCGTTGTAGAGCCATTTGCTCCCCATCCAAAGAAACCAGCATTACAATAGTTTTGATGTAAAGTGGTCTTTTTTCTGGCATCCCAGTAAACTATTTTGAAGTTTTCAATAGGTGTTTTTACCATACGAACACCAGTTAGAGCATTATAACTATATGTCATTTTCTTATCGTTATTTACAGTGTTTGTCAAGTTTGGATTATAATTTTTTATTTCATTAAATGGAAAATATTTGCCTGGACACGCAGTCCTACCAAAATCATTGTGTTTCTTTATTTGTACTCTAGGATGTTTCTTTTTCAACTCATAAACTAATTGTTGACCAGCTTTTTTTTGTGCATCTGTCATTCGTTCGTTTTCAAAATTACCCTCGAAACATATGCCTATGCTTATAGAGTTAGAACCATATGTATGAGCACCAATAGTATCTTCTGGACGACCACGATACACAGAGCCGTCTTTTCTTACCAAAAAATGATAACCAATTCCTGCCCAGCCATTATTTAAATGCCAACGATGAATATCCTCAACAGAACATTTTGTTGCAGCAGCATGATGAAGTATAATATATTTCGTAGACTTTCTTTTCTGCAAAACCTCTCTAAAAGTCAAGTTTTTAGATATAATATTCATTATTCCTCACTCTTTTCTTCTTTATCTTTATTTGTTTCGCCCTTAAGCCCGTTACTTAATGCATGAACGCTGGCTTCGATTAGCATTTGTAACTCTGTATCGCTAATTGCAAGCCCTTTTGATTCAAGCCATTCAGAAGCTCTTAAATAAGCCTCATCATACTTTTCATTGCTTGTCATAGCCTTACATGTTTGTTCTACATAGCTAACAACTTTTTTTACTATTTCCTCTTGTTGTTTAGATTTAAAGTATTCATTAATTCTTGAGCCAATCCATGTTAAGATGGCTGGTATAGCTATTGTAGCTATAGATATAATTATTTCACTCCATGTCATAATATATTACCTCCTACTTATTTTTAATTCTTCTTTCTAAGCATTCTGCTTTGTTATACATTTGAACCTTTTACAAAAGCTCCAGTTCCAGCATTCATATAAAACTGATTATTGACTAAATCATATAAACCTACTACATTATCTGATTTTCGATAACATGGTATAAAATCATATATAAGACTGCTATTCCTATACCATTTGATTGACTTATATATACATTTTTTCTTATCCAAACCACTCCACGATAAATAAGCACAGCCAATAATAGGGAAACCACCCAAAGCTAAAGCATCACTAGAAAAAGTAAAGCTACTAGGTGTTGAAATCGGATAAGAAGAATTGTCGATTTTAATAGCCGTATTTGTCAACTCGATTTTATGCCATCCAGTATTTAGCGAAGCTCCTATAAAAGTTATACTGCTCCAATTATCAGCATAGTATCCGTTGAAAATTGGTGATGTGTCTGACGCATTTGCTACACCAAATTGAAACCCTATTGTCGCACCGTTATTATCCCATATTCCGAAATATGTTCTATTGTTCAAATCGCTGAAAGAAGAATATCTCAAATATGCTTCAATTTCTAGTTTATCCCCGTTTTGAGGATATACATTATTCGTTAAAATGTATTGCGTGCCTGTGCTTTCTATATATTCTACTTCTTGATAGTCATTAGGTAATCTTGATTTTGAATATATCAAATTATTACCTAGATATATTTTGTCAAGCTCGTTTACTCCCAAGAATAAGCCTTTAATCGCTGTGTTTCCTAATTTAACTGACATATTCTCACCCCTCTTTAATCAGATATAAGGTCGTTGTGTCTTTACTCGTTAGTACATCATATTCACCTTGTGTTCCATACCACATTTTCTTTATAACTAAGTTGGTATTTGTGGCATTTTTTATCTTATTAGCAAAATTATCATACACACACTTAGCATTTGGGTACTCAATATCGGTATTTTGGGTAGATAAAATCGCAATTTTATTCCCTACACTTTCGGCTCCCAAATCTGCATTTGTAATATTTACATTGCCAGTTTTACCATTAACACTCAAAACTAAAGAACTAAGCAATTTATCCCATGTTGTACCATTATATATATATAAGATATTATCGGTTTTGTTATAATATATCTGTCCTACAACGGCATCGGTTGGTGTTGCTTTGGGCTTATCAAGCACGAGATTTTTTATTTGGTTCTGTAGCATGTCTAAATTAGCTAAAAATGTTATAGCAGGTGGCAATGGTAAATATGAAAAATAACCCGTATCAGGATTTGCATATTCTACACTTGTTTTGCTACTATCATAAGGGATAGCACCTT
>OIZL01000054.1_pt1 | contig 100311 bp, 91 predicted proteins | sample 1588541 | NCBI WGS metagenome assembly OIZL01 (sample SAMN03283285) | human gut metagenome | biome: human-associated habitat; material: feces | host: Homo sapiens | place: Peru | collected 2012 | reverse complement strand
CCCGCCACCTCCGCCTTGGCAAGGCGGCGCTCTACCAAATGAGCTACTCCCGCATATTGGGTGCTTTGGTGCGGGCGAAGAGACTCGAACTCACACGCCTCGCGGCACCGGAACCTAAATCCGGCGCGTCTGCCAATTCCGCCACGCCCGCACATAAATAACGTTGGTGACCCGTCGGAGATTCGAACTCCGGACCCTTTGATTAAAAGTCAAATGCTCTACCGGCTGAGCTAACGGGTCATATGGCTGGGGTGGCAGGATTCGAACCTACGAATGCGGGAGTCAAAGTCCCGTGCCTTACCGCTTGGCGACACCCCAAGGACCTCTCCACCAAGAAAAATGGGGTGGGTAGTGGGGCTCGAACCCACGACCTCCAGAGCCACAATCTGGCGCTCTAGCCAACTGAACTATACCCACCACGAAACCTGGCGCGCCTGCAGGGACTCGAACCCCGGACCCACGGCTTAGAAGGCCGTTGCTCTATCCTGCTGAGCTACAGGCGCATGTCTCCTCGTCCTGCTCGCTGTACCGATAATCGCATCCGTACCTGCCGACAGTGATGTATTTTATCAGATACTTCGCAGTATGTCAACCGCAAAAAAGTATATTTCTGAAATTCCTCATTGAAAAATCACCGTATACAAAATGAACATTTATTATGGTATAATCCAATCAAATTATTCTGTACCGCGCTCCTGCCGTGCTTGGCTTCGCGCGGTGCATACGGAGAAAAAATGAAAAAGAAGTCTTTGCTCCGGAGGTTTGTACGATACTACAAGCCCCATCTTCCTATGTTCATGCTCGACATGTCGTGCGCGCTCATGATAGCGCTTATAGAAGTTGCGTATCCGCTTGCCTCAAAATATGCGCTCGGTACGCTTCTCCCGGAAGGCATGTACGGCGCGTTTTTTGCCATCGTCGCGGGTGCCGCAGCCGCATATATGCTCAAGGCTTGCATGAGCTACATCGTCACTTTTTTAGGACATCAGCTTGGCGTCAAAATGGAGGCCGATATGCGCCGCGACATATTCACGCACATCCAAAGCCTTTCGTTCAGCTTTTACGATAAGTCACGAACGGGCATGCTGCTTTCGCGCTGCACAAACGACCTTTTTGACATAACCGAGCTTGCCCACCACGGCCCCGAGGATCTCTTTATATCCATACTTACTTTTCTCGGTGCATTCATAGTCATGATGACCATTGAATGGCGTCTCGCGCTGCTTCTGCTCTGCTGTATACCCGTGATAGTCGGCTTTGTCATGCTGCTTCGAAGGCGCATGTCAAGAGCGTCTCGAAAGGTCAAGGAGGGCGTAGCTGTCATAAACGCAGGCATCGAATCTTCAATATCGGGCGCAAGGGTGTCGCAGGCGTTCGCCAACGAAGCCCACGAAGTCGAAAAGTTCAACGGAGGCAACAAGCTTTTTGTTAACTCGAAAACGGAATACTATAAAACCATGGGCGCTTTCATGTGCGGCACCGACCTTTTTACAGGGCTTTTGAGCGTAATAGTTCTCGGCATGGGCGGCTACATGATAATAAAAAAGCGCATGGACCTTGTCGCGCTTCTGACTTTCTCGATGTACGTCACATCGTTCATAACGCCGCTCAAGAAACTCGCTCAATTTACTGAAACGTTCACCATGGGTATGTCGGGATTCGCTCGCTTCGCCGAAATAATGGACATCGAACCCGGCATAAAGGATATGCCCGGCGCGACTCCGCTTGAAAATGTCAAGGGTGAAATCGAGCTTAAAAACGTAAGCTTTTCATATGATAACAAAGTGGATGTGCTAAAAAACATCAGCCTTTCCGTTAAGCCCGGCATGAAGCTCGCCCTTGTCGGCTCGTCAGGCGGCGGCAAAACGACGCTCTGCCAGCTCATACCCCGCTTTTATGAACCAACGAGCGGCTCCGTTCTGATAGACGGACGTGATATCCGAACGGTAACGCTCAACTCGCTTAGAAGAAACATAGGCATAGTCCAGCAGGATGTTTTCCTCTTCGCCGACACAATACGCGAAAACATACGGTACGGGCGCACAAGCGCAACCGACGATGAGATAATCGCCGCCGCAAAGGCTGCAGAAATACACGATGATATCATGGCTATGCCGGACGGCTACGATACTGTCGTTGGTGAACGCGGCGTAACGCTTTCGGGCGGTCAAAAGCAGCGCGTATCCATCGCGCGTATATTCCTCAAAAACCCGCCGATACTCATACTCGACGAAGCTACAAGCGCACTCGATTCCGCTACCGAGGCCCGCATAACCGAAGCGCTTGACAGGCTCAGCGAAGGGCGTACCACGCTCATAATAGCCCACAGGCTGTCAACCATCAGGAACGCCGACGAAATAATCGTCATAGAAGACGAGGGCATACTCGAGCGCGGCACGCACGATGAGCTCATAGCGTTCGGAGGCGTCTATAAACAGCTCAACGATGCGCAAATGCTTAAATAGCATGTTTCGGCGCACAAGCAAGCACAGGAGATACGATTATGGTTTTTGATATTGACGGTTCAGTGATTGAGCTCGAGCGCGGCAAAAGCATACTCGACGCCGCAAATATTCTCGGGCTTTGCTCAGACACGCTGAGCGAACGCCCGCTCGCGGCTCAAATAGGCGGCGAGGTTTTCAATCTTTCATATACGCCGTTCAGGGATTCGAGCATACACCTGCTCCGCTATCGAGACGAAGAGGGTAAGCGCGTCTACGAGCGTACGCTCGAATTCATATTCATAATCGCCGTAAGGCGTCTTTTCCCGGGCGCAAGGGTTTGCGTCCGTCATTCGCTCGGCTCCGGGCTTTATTTGACAATAGATAAACAGCCCGCTCTTTCGTTCGCCGATGCCGAAGCTCTGAACTATGAATGTCAGCGCATTGTCGACGCCGACGTACCGCTCATACGCAAGCGGCTCGACATAAAGGAGGCGCTCGCGTATTATGAGGCCGACGGTCAAGCAGACAAGGCAAAACTCTTAAAATGGCGTAAATTCAGTTATTTCGACGTCTATACAGCATTGGGATATATGGACTATTTTTACGGCGAAATGGCGCCGTCTACGTCCTACGTCTCATCGTTCAAGGTCCACTATCTCGGGGGAGCCGTCGCGCTTTTGATGCCGTCAAGTTCTTCGCCCGATGCGCCTCTCGAATTCGTGCCTCAGCCCAAGCTTTGGCAGGTGTTTCGGCAAAGCGATGATTGGGGCAGGCTTATGACGTGCTCCACCGCTTCAGAGCTCAACAAGCGCGTAGAGGACGGCAGCGTTCACGAGCTGATACGCGTCAATGAAGCGCTCCATGAAAAGGCGTATTCAAATATAGCCGACAAGATCGCCGAGTGCCGCGCGAAAGCGATAATGCTTGCGGGGCCGTCATCGTCAGGCAAAACAACAAGTGCAAACAGGATAGCTACACAGCTTCGTGTTCTCGGCCTTGACCCGATAATGCTATCGCTTGATAACTATTACATCGACCGCGACGATATACCCGCCGACGAAAACGGCGAAAAGGATCTTGAGCACATAAACACTCTTGACATTGCCCGTTTCAGGCGCGATCTCGTATCGCTTACGGCCGGTGAAGAAACAGAAGTGCCCATTTTCAACTTTATGACAGGCCGCCGCGAAAAAAACGGGCGCATTCTCAAGCTCCACTCCGATCAGCCGCTTATAATCGAAGGCATACATGGCCTGAATCCTACGCTCATCGATGAGCATATACGGAGCAACGACATATTTAAGGTATACGTCAGCGCTCTTACCACCATGAACCTTGACGACCACAACCGCATAAAGACTACAGATGTGCGCCTTCTCAGGCGGCTCGTGCGCGATTTCAAGACGCGCAACGCTTCCATGGAGCATACGCTTTCAATGTGGGCATCGGTGCGTCGCGGCGAAGAAAGATGGATATTCCCGTATCAGGAGAATGCCGACGTAATACTTAACACGACGCTCCACTATGAGATTGCCGTGCTAAAAAAATATGTATATCCGCTTCTTCTGGACGTTCCTCCCGAAATCCCCCGGTTTTGCGGCGCAAGAAGCATTGTCAAATTCCTTAACTATTTTCTCGACGCAAGCGTTGAGGACGAAATACCGCCTACATCCGTTCTGCGCGAGTTCATAGGCGGCAACACATTCTATAACTGATTCGGAGGGTTTTGTGGAGTTAATTTCATTTTTCAATGAAGTAAAGGAGGCTGCGATAGCGTTTTCGGGCGGCGTAGACTCATCGTTTCTGCTGTACGCCGCAAAGCGGTTTGAATGCAACGCACGCGCCTATTTTGTAAAAACGCAGTTTCAGCCCGAATTCGAGCTCGACGAGGCCGTTAAATTCGCCGAATCGCTCGATATGCCGCTGACCGTGCTTTCATACGATATTCTGGCTCATGAGGAAATCGCCCGAAACAGCCCCGAACGCTGCTATTATTGCAAAAGCGCAATAATGAAGCTCATATTCGACGCCGCCGCCCGCGACGGCTACAGCGCAGTCCTCGACGGAACGAACGCCTCCGACGACGCGCTCGACCGTCCCGGGATGAAGGCGATACATGAGCTCGGTGTCCGCTCGCCGCTTCGCGAATGCGGGTTGACAAAAAAAGAAATACGCGCCCTTTTGAAGGCGGCAAAGCTGTCCGTTTGGAATAAGCCCGCATATTCATGCCTTGCTACGCGCGTGCCGTTTGGGACAAGCCTCTCCGAAACGCTGCTCTCAAATGTCGAGGATGCCGAAAACGCGCTTTTCGATTTGGGTTTTTCCGATTTTCGCGCAAGGGTGTGCAGCGATGGCACCGCACTTTTGCAATTTACGGGCGATCAGCTCTCCGACGCGCTCGACATGGAAGAGCGCATAGTCTCCGACATTTCGCCGTATTTTCGCAGTGTAAGAATTGACCGCACGGCAAGGGAGAAGCGCCCATGAACGATCCCGAAACGCTCGCCCTGCTCGAGGCCGTAAAAAGCGGCGCCGTTGAGCCTTCAGAAGCGATAAGGCGGCTAAAGCTCATGCCCTTTGAGGACATAGGCTATGCAAACGTCGACCATCACCGCAGCATACGCCAGGGCGTCCGAGAAGTGATATTCGCGCAGGGGAAAACGCCCGAACAGATAAAAGGTATACTCGCTTCCATGGCAAAGCACGGTGATAAAAACATACTTTTGACGAGGCTCAGCCGCGAAGCGTATCTGGCGGTTTGCGCAGAATTTCCGATAGAATACCATGACGATGCGCATATAGGCGTTGCACTCCCGTCCGCAGCGGAGCGCGTAGGCTGCGTAGTCGTTGCGACCGGCGGGACAAGCGACATACCCGTCGCCGAGGAGGCCGCGGTCACTGCCGAAACGCTCGGCAGCAATGTGGTAAAAATGTACGATGTCGGCGTTTCAGGCATCCATCGCCTTATGAGCAGGCTCGACATATTGTCGTCCGCTCGCGCCATCGTTGCTGTCGCCGGCATGGAGGGCGCTCTCGCAAGCGTTATCGGAGGGCTTGTAAGCTGCCCCGTAATCGCTGTACCGACAAGCATAGGCTACGGTGCAAGCTTCGGCGGCGTCGCGGCCCTGCTTTCGATGCTCAACTCCTGCGCAAGCGGTGTAAGCGTCGTCAACATCGATAACGGATTTGGCGCGGGATACATTGCCAACATGATAAACAAGACGGAGGGAATCCAATGAGAACTCTTTATCTCGAATGCGGAATGGGCGCGGCGGGCGATATGATATGCGCGGCGCTTTTTGAGCTTATCGGCGATAAGCGATCGTTCGCCGATAAAATTACGTCCATTTTCCCCGACTTTATAAGCATATCGTTTGAAAGTGCGGAAACCTGCGGCATTCTCGGCACACGCATGCGCGTATGCATACACGGTCAAGAGGAGCATTCTCACGACACGAATCACCGTCCGCATGAGCGCAATGAACATCACCATGAGCACCGCTCATTGGCGGATATAGAGGAAATAATCGATTCTCTCGACGTTTCGCCGCGCGTCAAAGGCGATGCAAAGGCCGTATACACGCTCATCGCCGAGGCTGAATCGGCAGTCCACGGCAGGAGCGTTTCGCAGGTACACTTTCACGAGCTCGGCGCAATCGATGCGGTTGCCGACGTCGTAACTGCATCTATGCTTTTTGAACAGATTAACCCGCAGCGCGTGATTGTCTCGCCCGTATGCGTCGGGAAAGGCTATGTAAAATGTGCGCACGGCATGCTGCCGGTACCCGCGCCCGCAACGGTGCGTCTGCTCCAAAACATACCGATATACGCGGGCGATATCGAAAGCGAGCTTTGTACTCCGACAGGCGCGGCGCTTCTGAAGCATTTCGCAGGCGAATTTTCTTCCATGCCCACTATGCGCATGTCATGCGTCGGCTGCGGCATCGGCTCAAAGCGCTTTGAGCGCGCAAACTGCGTGCGCTCGTTCCTGGGCGAAGACGGCAATCCGCCCGAAAGCTGCCGCGACAGCGTTGCCGAGCTTCGCTGCAATATAGACGACATGACCGGAGAGGCGGTATCATTCGCCGCGCAGGCGCTGCTTTCAGGCGGAGCGCTTGACGTATATACAATCCCGATAACCATGAAGAAAGGCCGCCCTGCATATATGCTCTGCGTTATATGCGGCCGCGATGACGCGGAAAAGCTCGCGCATCTCATGCTCAAGCACACATCTACGCTTGGCGTGCGCATAAGCTTTTCCGAGCGTCTCGTCATGGAGCGCCATACAGAGACCCGTCCCGTCTTCGGGGGAAATGTTCGCTTAAAGTGCGCGGCGCTCGGCGATATTGAACGCTCTAAACTCGAGTATGACGACGTAGCCGAGTTCGCTAAGGCGAACGACATTTCGTATGCTTCAGCATATGACATCCTTACGGATGGCCTTCGCTAACGTTTTTGGAACCTTTCTCTGCCTGAATCGTCTTTATTAAAAAAGCAAGGAGACACCATCATGGCAAAGAGAATCGTTTCATGTTTATTGTACGTGCTTATACTCGCATCTGTCGCCGCATCGCTTTGCGCTTGTTCGGTCAGCGTCGAGCCTTCAGGCGGCAAGACGAAAAATTTAATTGAGGACGCGCATATTACGCCGGGCGCAAAAAGCGCCGATGCGCTCAACAAAGCGTACACGCCCGTCGTTGCCGAATTTGCGCTCAAGCTGTTCAAACAAAGCTTGAACGACGATGGTAATACGCTCATATCCCCGTTGTCCGTCATTTGTGCGCTCGCTATGACAATGAACGGTGCGCGCGGCGAAACTCTTGCGCAGGCCGAAAACGTGTTTGGCATGGATATCGACAGTCTCAATGAATATCTCGGCGCATACATTTCCGCTCTCCCGCAGGGCGAAAAATACAAGCTTTCACTCGCAAACTCGATATGGTTCACCGATAAGAACCAATTTGACGTGCGAACTGATTTTTTGCAGCTCAATGCAGACATATACGGCGCCGATATCTATAAGACAGTGTTTGACGACGAGGCCGTCAAAACCATTAACAACTGGGTCAAGGGAAAGACCGACGGCACGATCGATCGCATAATAGAATATGTTGAAGACGATAACGTAATGTTCCTGATAAACGCGCTCGCGTTCGACTCCGAGTGGCAGGTCATATACGAGGATGAGTCCTCCGTGCGCGACAACGCTTTCACTAATGCCGACGGCACGGTAAGCACCGTCAAAATGATGTTTTCCGGCGAAGGCACATATCTCGATGACGGCAGCGCAACGGGCTTCATAAAGCACTACGCCGATGCAAAATACGCTTTTGCGGCACTTCTGCCGAACGAAGGAGTAAGCGTTTTCGACTACATCGCTTCCATGTCCGGCGAGAAGCTGTGCGAAACGCTCTCGAATGCTCGTGCGTCCGCTGTTAACGTGGGGCTTCCCAAATTTGAAAGCAGCTTCAGCGCGGAGATGAGCGAGGCGCTGAAGGCTCTCGGAATGAGTGACGCCTTTGACCGCAGTGTCGCCGACTTTAGCGGCATTGCCTCCCTCGACTCATATCACACTCTTTACATAAGCAAGGTGCTTCATAAGACTTTCATATCCGTAGGCGAGCGCGGCACAAGGGCGGGCGCGACTACGGCCGTGGTGATTTGTAACTCTGAAGGATCCGTTGAAGAGTTAAAAACGGTCGTGCTCGACCGCCCGTTCGTCTATATGATAATCGACTGCGAAACAATGCTGCCCATTTTCATAGGCGTGCAAACAACCATGCCCAATGCTTGACGCCAAGGAGGTTTTATGGCTGCATCGCTTGAGTATGTCGAATTCGTCTGCTGCCGAATAAAGGGGGCGGGGGACGTACGCTTCAAAAAAATGTTCGGCGAATACATGGTTTATGTGAATGATAAACCGCTTCTTTTGGTCTGTGACGACACTGTATACGTTAAAAAATTAGACGCGCTCGGCGAGCTGATGCGCAACGTGCCCTTAGGGATGCCGTACAACGGCGCAAAAGAACATTACATACTCGATATAGGCGACAAAAGCTCACGAGAAGCGTTATAGATGTGCTTGAGCCCATAACGCCTATACCAGCGCCTCGAAAGAAGAAAGCCGCAAAAAACGCAGCTTGATTTTCAAACCCCGTCAAAATGCAGTCTACGCTTGATTTCGCTGATATTTTTGCAAAGCCGGGCTGCAGTATCAAATAAAAAGTGCCGAACAGCCCCGGGGATGTTAAGAGGCCGCAGGCCCTTAAGTTAATTCCGGCTTTGACGACATGTGCGTCAAAACGTATGAAAACATAGGTTTTCATACGTTGCGGGTTTTGCCGCCCGGGAGCGAATGCGAGAGGCAAAACACGAAAAAAACTCGAAAAAGTGGCAGTATGCCACTTTTTCGACAAACTAAGTGCCGAAGCATTGCTTCGGCACCTATTTTTGCGTATCCTTCAGAGGGATTATTTCTTCATCTGGCTCATTACTTCGTCGGCGAAGTTATCTTCACGCTTCTGAAGTCCCTCGCCCATCTCGTAGCGCACGAAACGACGAACGGTAATCTTCTCGCCGATTTTTGCGACCGCCTCGTTGATAAGCTGAGCAATTGTCCTCTCAGGATCCTTAACAAACGGCTGCTCCATAAGGCAAACCTCTTTATAGTACTTCTCGATGCGGCCTTCGACCATCTTGTCGATGATGTTCATGGGCTTGGGCTTGGGCTCGTTGAGCGCCTGCTCGCGAAGGATCTTCTTCTCGTGCTCGATCTCGTCCTGGTTGACCTCTTCTTTTCTTATATATGTCGGCTTCGCCGCAGCTATCTGCATTGCGATGTCATGTACGAGCTCCTTAAATGCATCCGTCTTTGCGACGAAGTCCGTCTCGCAGTTGACCTCGACGAGAACGCCGATTTTGCCGCCCATATGCACATAAGAGTCGACAATACCCTCGGCAGCGATTCTTGCGGCTTTCTTTGCGCTCGCCGCAAGGCTCTTCTCACGAAGGTAATCCATCGCCTTATCCATATCGCCGCTGCACTCTACGAGAGCCTTCTTGCAGTCCATCATGCCCGCACCGCTCATCTCGCGAAGCGCCATTACGTCTTTAGCTGTAAATTCTGCCATGTTGACCTCCTGTTGTTAATATCTTTATATTCCGTCTCGCTGTGGATTAGAAGTTTTCAAGCTCCTGCGGTTCATCCTGAGCGTCTTCGTTCTCTTCGGGCTCCATCTGCTCGCCCTGACGGCCTTCAATAACAGCGTCTGCCATCTTGCCGGCTATAAGCTTGACCGCGCGGATAGCGTCGTCGTTGCCGGGGATAACGTAGTCGATCTCATCCGGGTCGCAGTTTGTATCTACGATGCCGATTATCGGGATATTAAGGGCGCGTGCCTCGAGAACGGCAATGTGCTCCTTGCGCGGGTCAACAACAAACATGGCGCCCGGGAGCTTCTTCATGTCTTTGATACCGCCGAGGTTCTTCTCGAGCTTTTCCTGCTCTGCCTTAAGCTTGATGACTTCCTTCTTCGGAAGAAGGTCGAAATCTCCGTTTTCTTCCATCTGCTCTATTTTACGGAGCTTTGCGATACGGGTCTGAATCGTCTTGAAGTTTGTGAGCATACCGCCGAGCCAACGCTGGTTGACATAGTACATGCCGCAGCGCCTTGCCTCCTGCTCGATGGACTCCTGAGCCTGCTTCTTTGTGCCAACGAAGAGGATCGTTTCACCGTTTGCAGAGAGCTGCTGTATAAAGCTATATGCATCGTCTATCTTTTTGACCGTCTTCTGAAGGTCGATGATATAGATACCGTTGCGCTCGGTGAAGATGTATTCCCTCATCTTCGGATTCCAGCGGCGCGTCTGATGACCAAAGTGTACGCCCGCTTCGAGAAGCTGTTTCATTGAGATTGCTGACATTGATTTTTCCTCCTTGTTTTTGCCACCTTGCGCTTCATATTCGGCGAAAAACCGCATCGTTAATAACGCGGCAACACCCCGCAGAATCGGCGCAAGTGCGTATTACCGATGAATTATAACACGACCCGCGGCCGCGTGCAAGCAGATTTACGAAAAAATTACGGGAATTTGAGCAAAAACCATGTGCTCGTTACTCTGTCTGTATGTATCCGTCAAACTCGGGCGTAAACGCCTTGTCCGCCGCGCATCGTTCCTGAATAAGCACGTTTTCGAAGCCGAGGCTCATGCAGTAATCCACCGCGCGTTCGTATTCGCCGCGCGTTATCCTCCTGTTTATGAGCGGATACTTCTCTGCATCGCCGTCGGGGACATATTGGCTCATAAGCGAGATATGCGTTGAAATCGGCAGCGCACGCGCAATAAAATCAAGCACGCGCCGCGTTTCATCAACACAGCACGGCAGCACAAGATGTCTGACAATAAGGCCCTTTTTCGCCATCCCGTTCTCGTCGGTGACGAGCGCGCCGACCTGCCGCTGCATTTCGATAATTGCTTTCGATGCGTACTCAAAATAATCCTCCGCACCCGAATAAAGCTTCGCCGCACTCGGCGAAACATACTTCATGTCAGGCAGGTATATGTCGATGAGCCCTTCAAGGCGCTTGAGGGTATCCGTGCATTCGTAGCCGTTCGTGTTATAAACAACGGGTATATTAAGCCCGCGCACCTTCGCCTTTTCAAGCGCACAGATTATAACATCGGCATGCGGCGTCGGCGTTACAAGATTTATATTGTGGGCGCCTATATCGCGCAGATTCAGCATCATATCGCAAAGCCCCTGCGCGTCGACCCGCACGCCCTTTTCAGCGCGGCTTATGTCGTGGTTCTGGCAGAAAACGCAGCGCAAATTGCATCCGCAAAAAAATATCGCGCCCGAGCCGTTTTTGCCGCTGATACACGGCTCCTCCCACATATGAAGCGCCGCGCGCGCAATATAGGGCAGGCTGCCCGCGCCGCACGCTCCCACACGAACGCTTCTGTCCGCGCCGCATCTTCTCGGACACGACACGCATTTACCATGCCCACGCTGAATGCTCATTTTTGCGTTTTTCCATCGTGCTCGCGCACAACCTCATATTCCGCATCCTGCGCCGTTCGCCTGCTTTTCTGTTTTCCGCCCTTTTCGGGCACGCTTTCCTCATTTTTAACAGGCTCTGACGAATTTGGCAATGATACTTCCCCGACCGGTCCGAGGGCTATCGCATTCGTGACATACTTTTTGAGCGTAAACTCGAACGTCGTCCCGACTCCCTGCTTGCTCGTTACAGCTATGCTTTCGCCAAGCTTTTCCATTATCTGATGAGCTATGCTCAAGCCCAGGCCCGTGCCTTCTTCCTTATGCGATTTATCCGCCTTGTAAAATCTATCAAATATATGCGGAAGATCCTTTTCCGATATGCCGCAGCCCGTATCGGATACGGACACTATAATGCGCACGCCGTCTTTTATGCCGAGCGTTATGCTTCCACCGGGCTTCGTGTAACGCATGGCATTGTCAAGAAGTATGACTATCACCTGCTCCACGCGGTCTCCGTCGGTCAGCGCGTCGGGCACATCCGCAGCGTTGAGCTTAAGCTCTATCCCCTTCTCCTCTGCCGTGTTCTTGTAGCTGCTCACTATATCGTTCAAAAGCTCTACCATGTTGACACGCGCAATGTCCATATACTCCGTGCCTGCCTGAAGCTTTGTCAGCGTCATCATATCGGTTATAAGACGAGACAGCCGCATGACCTCATGAAGCATCGTCTTATAATAGCGCGCGCGCGTTTCCTCGTCATTTACCATGCCGTCTGCAAGCGGCTCAAGCAGACCGCGTATCGCCGTCAGCGGAGTGCGCAGTTCGTGGCTGACATTCGCGACATATTCGCGGCGCATTTCCTCCGTACGCTCCATCTCCGTCATATCTTTGAAGAGACCTACTACGCCCGTGCATTCCCCGTCCTCCGCGATTATCGCCGATATCGTTATCCAAAGCGTCCTGCCGTTCGCCATACGGTGAGATATCATCTGCTGCACTCCCGTAGCGTAAACGCGGTCGAATACCTCCCAAATACTGTCGTCATCAACGAGTTGTTCGCGGCTTTTAACGTCCACAACGCCGAACATACGCATTAGCGCGGGGTTGCAATGCGTCAGCACTCCAAGTCCATCGACTACGGCTACGCCGTCCGACATGCTGTACAGTATTTGATTAAGCTGGCTTTTTTCTGTTCTGAGCTGATATATTGTACTCGACAGCTTTTCGCAAAGCTCGTTGAGCGATCTCGCCAAAAGCCCCGTCTCGCCCGGTTCGTCCGAGCCCGGTATTCTAACGTTAAAGTTGCCGTTCGCCATCTCCATGGCGGAATCGGCCATCTGCCTGAGCGGCGCGGATATCCTGCTCGCCTGCCACGAGCCCGCAAGCATGAGTATCACAACGCATATTATCGCAAGCCAAAGCAGCGACTTGCTCATTCGGTTAACGACGCCGTTCACGTTCTCTATTGATTTTATAACGAACACGCCGCCAATTGCATTCCCGTACTCGTTCGTCACGGGCATGCCGACGAGCAGCGCGCCTCTTCGCCCCGACAGCTTGAAATTTTCCTCCTTGACAACCTTGCCGCCTATCACCTCGCGTATCTGTTCAGACAGTTTTTCGACCGCCACATTCGGCGTTATATCAATCCCCGAATCAAACAGCGACAATACGCCGCCTTTCCCGTCGACGATAAACACTGTCGCGTTCTCGGCGCGTATAAAGCTCTCGGACATATGCACGAAAGCGTCGCTCGTCATGCTGCCGCCGATATATTCAAGCAAAAGCTGCCTTATTGCCTCCGCCTTCGGCACCATCTGCTGAAGCTCGATATCTGCGTAAATATCCATGCCGATAAAGAGGTATCCGAGCATTATAAACGCCGTCACCAAAAGCAGCGCCATGACGAACACCAAAAGGAATCTCCTGAGCAGTACGCTTCTCATTTCGGATTATTCGACCTCAAACTTATATCCAACGCCGTATATCGTCTTGATGCTCCAGTTTTTACCGGTGTTATCAAGCTTTGCGCGTATGCGCTTTATATGCGTGTCGACCGTCCTCGTCTCTCCCGCGTAGTCGTAGCCCCAAACCTTGTTCAAAAGCTGTTCCCGCGTAAACACATGGCCGGGGTTCGATGCAAGGAGATATAGTATCTCTATCTCCTTAGGCGTGCATATCACGGGATGGTTATCAAGCGTCACGGTGTAGCTTTTTATATCTATCACAAGCCCGTCGTGAACAATGGCGTCGCTGTCACCCGCCTTCTGCTCATTCGTTCTGCGAAGCACAGCCTTTATCCTTGCCACAACCTCACGCGGACTGAACGGCTTTACTATATAGTCGTCAGCGCCAAGCTCGAGCCCGAGTATCCTGTCTATTTCCTCGCCCTTTGCCGTAAGCATTATTATAGGAACCTTCGACGTACGCCTTATCTCCTTGCATGCATCTATACCGCTCATATTTGGCATCATTATGTCGAGCACGCAAAGCGCCACCTCGGAGCTCAGTGCATCAATCGCCTGCTGACCGTCAAACACATCGATAGTCTCAAAGCCCTCCGCCTTGAGATATATGCCAAGCGATTCATGGACGACCTGCTCATCGTCGGCAATAAGTATCTTATTTGCACCCATACAAACCTCCGTATTGCTGTTTTGTTTGATTATATCATATTCCGCAATCGCTGTCGAAGCCCCTGCTCATACGCGCACGGTGTCGCCGCTTGAGATAAGGTATACATATCTCTCCTTAACTTTTTTTCCGCTGAGCGCCTCAAGCGCGTCGGTATACATGTCAAGCTGCGCCTTATGGCGTGCGGCGACCTGCTCAGGCGTTTTGCTGCCGCCTACATAGTCCGTCTTGTAGTCGATGATAACCCACTCTCCGTCTTCCTCAAAGCAGCAGTCGATCGTCCCCTGCATCATGAATACGCCATCGCAGCCTATGTATTTTGATGCATTGGCTCTGTAGTTAAACTCGCGCTCCCTGTATGCCCTATCGGCGCATATCGCTCTATGCCATATGTCGGAATCAAAAAAGCGCATCATCTTGTCTATACTCACTTTTTCTGCCACGCTCTTATTTATCCTGCCCGTCTCCGTAAGCTCATCGAGCAGCGCCTGTACGCTCTGCCTGTCATGGCTGCGCATGGGAGCATATTGTATCAGCTTATGCGCTGCCGAACCTATCATGGCAGGTGAAACCCCGAGCTTTTCCGAAATAAACGGCGGTACCGCCAAGCTCGGGTCGCCGTCATGGCCGACAAGCTCCGACACGGTATATTTCGACCTGAGCGTCGTCTCCGCTTCAAACGGATATTTCATGCCGAAAACATCGTCGTACCTTCCGTCATACTCCTTCGTCGCCTCATCGCGCCACGCCGCTATCATGCTGCTTGCTTCGTGTTCACGGCTGCGGTCGAGGCTCTTCGCATCGTGCACATACGTCTTTACGCGCTCTCGGCCGATTACGGCGTCAAGTCCAAGCATACTGCGAAGCGCGTTCGAATCAGGCGTCTCCAGCAGGCACGGCAGCACCCAGTCCATATACGATTTCGCCGCGTTTATCACGCCGCTCGTCACGCCTGCGGGATACTTTGAAAGCTCCTTCGCTACCGATTTTACAGTGCCTATCATTATAAGCTTTTCGCGCGTTCTTGTGAGCGCGACATACAAAAGGCGCATCTCCTCCGCAAGCTGTTTTTTCCGCGACACAGCCTCTATCGCGCGCCTGTAAAGCCCCGCCGCCTTAACCGAATCCTTCAGGCCGTACACGCCTATGCCTAGCTTATCGTCGCAAAGCACGGGTGTCTTGTTCGCGCTCGCGCTTCTGTTTATGAACGAAAACTGCCCGTTCATTCCACCAATTATGACCACAGGAAATTCAAGCCCCTTACTCTTATGGAACGTCATCACCTTGACCATGTCGGCGCTGCACACTGCTGCTTCTCCCACTGACGCCGCCTCATGCACCTTGTCCATAAACGTTATGAACGCGTTCAGACCCTTGTGGCGCGAGCTTTCAAAGTTTCGCGCATGGCCGCGAAGCGCGTCTATGTTCGCCTGCCGCTGCTCTCCGCCCGGTAAGGCGCCTAAAAGCTTGTAATAGCCCGTCTCGGCAAGCATGACGCCCATCAACTCTTGCGTCGTGTACAGTGCCGACATTTTGCGCCAGCGTCTGAGCTTTTCCAAAAAATCCGCGCATTTCTCCCCAAACGGCGACGCTTCGCCGGCCATAGACCTTACTGCGTCTATGCAGCACATACCCTTTCGCGGTGGTCGCAGGGCTATAAGCTCCTCCGCTGTAAAATCGAACATAGGCGAACGCAAAACGCTCAAAAGCGGTATATCCTGACGTGCGTTATCTACCACGCGCAAAAGGTTCATAAATATCTGCACCTCTATCGCGTCAAAATATCCGCCGCTCCTCTCCGAATATGCAGGTATGCCGTTGGCTGTCAGCGTCGAGGTCCACTTCTCCACCGTCTTGTTTTGGCGCAGGAGCACAGCAAAATCAGAATATTTGTATTCCCGTTCACATCCGAGCTTTTCATCAAATATGCGCTCTTCTTTCATTATATCGCGTATACGCTCAACCGCGCACAGGCATTCCGCGACCTCCTTGCCATGTGTGTATGCCGAATTTTCCGCAGGCGCTTCATCGGCATCCTCTTCATCGCAGTCCTTCATGTCTGTCGCATCGCTTTCACCGCACGTCTCTATAACGCAAAGCTCCGCGCTTCCCTCGCAGCCGTCGCGCCCGCCGACAAGCGCCGCCCTCTCATCGTATTCGATCTCAGCATCGCTTGCGTTCATTATGCGGCGGAATATTTCGTTTACTATATAGATAATCGTGTCCGCGCTTCGAAAATTCTTATTCAGATCAATGCTTTTGCCGCCCTCGCCGCGCGAAAAGCGGAAATACTTGTCTATAAACAGCTCCGGCTCGGCCTGCCTGAAGCGGTATATCGACTGCTTTACATCGCCCACGAGGAACAAATTGTCATCGCGCTTTATGCCGCTCGTTATGCGCTCCTGAACCATGTTCGAATCCTGATATTCGTCGATAAATATGTATTTATATTTGTCGCGCAGCTTACGCGCCGTTTCGCCTTCGAGCAGCGCAAGCGTTTTATGTTCCATGTCGCTATAATCTATCGCGCCCGCTTCCTCCTTGGCCGCCGAAAACTCTTCATGGTATTCGCGCGTAAACTCGAGCATAAGGCTCATTTGCTTATACGCCTGCGTTATCCGTTCGTGTTCCTGCGAAAGAGGCAATATGAATCGCCTTTCGAGCATTTTTTTGACGCAGCCCTTCGCGCCGTCATGCGCCGCCTTGGCAAATGCCTTTTCGCTGTCAGGCGTTCCCCGCTCCCAGCCCCTGAGCGCACGCGGAGAAAAGCTCTGAAGCGCAGTCAAAAACGCATCGTAGCCGTCTGCGCGAAGATACGAGCGCAACTGCATCATATCATCGTTGAGAGCATCCATTATTTTGACGTTTTCCACGCTGTCGCGCGCCGATCGCAGCTCATTAACGGCGCACTCTATTTCGCGTTTTGATTCGGCTATCATGCGCTTCACAACCTCGGAGCTTTCAAGTCCTTCAAGGCTTATGTTATACTTCTCCACGGCGTTTTCAAGCCAGGCAAACGGCTCGGGACGCGACATTATGTATGTATAAAGCTGCTCAACAGCCGTTATGAACGTCTCCTCGCCGCCGAATGAGTTCACAAGCGACAGCATCTCTTTTTGGCGTATATCATAGTTTTTTTCGATGACGCGATCCATCGCCTCCGTCCGCAGCACCTGCGCTTCGGTATCATCGAGCACTCGGAACGCAGGATCAAGCCCTGCCTCGGCAAAGCTTTGGCGCAGCACCGAGGCACAAAACGCATGAATGGTTGATATGTCCGCGCTCGGCGCTTTCGCGGCCTCGCTTCTCAGGCGCTTCCTGTCTGCTTCATCGGGGCATTCCTCGGCAGCGGAATGAAGCCGCTTTTCAATGCGTTTTTTCATTTCTTCGGCTGCCGCTCGAGTAAAAGTGACTACGAGAAAATCCTCTATATGCGCGCCTTCTTTTATAAGCCGCACAGCGCGTTCCGTCAGCACCGCCGTTTTACCCGATCCGGCTGCGGCCGACACAAGAAGATTCCCGCATTCATATATGGCGTTTTTTTGTTCCCGCGTCCACTTCATTGCATTTCCTGCCCCATTAGTCGTCAGTTTGCTTTATTATACCAAATGCGTGCGCAAAGCGCATAAAATTATAAGGCGTATCGCGGTCGCCCATCCGATACGCCTTGCTTTTTACCGTTTTATCGTGCTGCTTGCTTCAGTCCTTGCAGTCCTCGCCGCAGCCGCAGCCGCAGTCACAGCAGCCCGGTATTTCCTCGTTGCAGTTGGGGCATATAAGCTTGTCGTTGTTCTCGAGCATATCCTCATCAAAATAGACCGTCTCGTTGCAATGCGGGCAAACGACCTCTACAAAATCATCGTCGTCAAAGTCGTCGCAATCGCAGTCGCAGTCGCAGTCATCGTCGTCATATACGGCTTCTTCAAGGCATTCAAGCTCATCGGACATGTCGTCAAGCTCCTCGCCGATATCCTCGAGCGTATCCTCGATATCGTTGCACTCGTCGGCGATTTCATCGATACACTCGTCGAGCTTATCTATCATCTCGGTGTTTTCGGCAATCTCCTCTGCCATATCCTGAAGCACGTCGACTATTGCCTTCAAAAGCTTGCCATGCGCGTCGTCGCCGATGCAAAGGCCGTCCGCAAGTCCTTTAACATAAGATACTTTTTCTGTAATTGTGTTCATTTTAAGCCTCCTGATGTTTCTTGTAAGTTTTAGTTAGTATGCTCGGGCGGAGCGTTTTATAGTTACGCCCTTGCCATATACTCGCCCGTACGGGTATCTATCCTTATCTTCTCGCCTTCGTTGATGAAGAGCGGCACGTTGAGCTTGTAGCCTGTCTCGAGCGTTGCGGGCTTTGTGGTGCCTGTGGCCGTATCGCCTCGGAAGCCCGGTTCCGTTTCCGTAACGGTCAGCTCTACAAAGTTCGGCGCGGCCACCGAGAACGGTTTTTCCTTGTAGAACCTTATCGTAACGTTCATGTTCTCTACTATAAAGTTGATGGCGTCCTCAACCTGATCGTATGTAAGGCCGATCTGCTCGTAGGATTCCGTATCCATGAAGTAGTAAAGCTCGCCGTCGTTATAGAGATACTGCATTTCTTTCGTCTCTATGTGCGCCGTCGGATACTTGTCCGTCGGGTTGAATGTCTGCTCGAGTACAGCGCCCGTCATTACGTTCTTGAGCTTCGTACGGACAAATGCAGCACCCTTGCCGGGCTTTACATGCAGAAAGTCCGTAACGGACCAAACCTGCCCATCTATCTCTACAGTCATGCCCTTCCTGAAATCGCCTGCCGTTATCATTGCCATGGTAAATACCTCCTGATATCTTTTCTTTTATTCAATTATTATCAATTCTTTCGGGGACGTTACGGGGTTGATATAGCCATCCTCCGTCATAATGCAGCAATCTTCTATCCTTACTCCGCCAAGGCCCTCGATGTAGATGCCGGGTTCTACGGTTATCGTCATGCCGGGTTCAAGCGTATATGTGGAGACGGTGCTTGCATTCGGCGCTTCATGTACTTCGAGTCCGAATCCGTGTCCGAGGCTGTGGCCGAAGCATTCGCCGTAGCCTTTGGAGGCAATGTAGTCGCGGGCGACAGCATCAAGCTCCTTGCCGGTAATACCGGGCTTGAGCGCGTTAAGTGCGCGCTGCTGTGCTTCGCGAACTATGTCGTATATCTGTATGAGCTTGTCGCAGGGCTTGCCCATCGCAATCGTTCTCGTCATATCGGAGCAGTAGCCGTTGACCTTGCTCCCGAAGTCGAGCACCACGAGGTCGCCGTTTTGAAGACGCCTTTCGCCGGGTATCGCGTGGCAAAGCGCGCCGTTTTCGCCCGAGCCGACTATCGTATCGAACGAGCAGCACTCGGAGCCATGCTTCTTCATTAAATACTCAAGCTCCGTCGCAACGTCGGTTTCTTTCATGCCCACCTTTATGCGCTTAACGAGGTCCGCAAATGCGGCGTCGGAAGCGTTTTGCGCGGCGATTATGTTCGCAATTTCATCGGCGTCCTTGTAGATGCGTATATTGCTCATAATTGCGGATATGGGTTTGAACTCAAGACCGCTTCCCAGCTCCTTTACGAAGCGCTCGTAAAGGCTGACAGTCATCGTTTCGTTCTCAAAGCCTATCGTCTTCGCGCCGATGCGCTTAAGCTCGTCGGCCAAAAGACGCGTGTCTATCGCCCTGTTGACCTCTATCACCTCAAATACGCCCTTTGACTGCGCCTTCGCCTGTATCGTGTAGCGAAAATCCGTAAGGAGCATACGTCTGTCGGGTGTTATGAGAATTATCGCATTCGAGCCCGTGAAGCCCGAAAAATACCTGCGGTTTATCTGCGAGGTTATCAGAACGGCGTCTATGCCGTCCGCCCGCGCCATCTCAAGTAGTTTATTGCAGCGATTAAGCATATTAAATATACCCCTTCATGAACATATTCGGTTAATTTTATCATGTATATTCGTGATAAACAAGCACTTATCGCACAAATTGATTATTTTACGCAAATCCGTTTGCGCCGCGCTCCGTTTTTAGCGCTCCGTGAGCGTATTCGGTAAAAGCATTGTCCGAGCAGCCCATAAGAGCTTCTTCTGTTTCGCCTTTTCTGTACCGTTATTCTTAAGTTTCTCCTCCGATCTCTCTGCCCAACAATAAAAAACACTTCCGCGGCACTTTGCATAAGCAGTTCTCAAAAATAAAGAGACGACAACCCGAGGCTGCCGTCTCCGATATTCGATATCCGCCGAATGCCGCTGTAAGATTCAGAATAAATTCAAGGAGGAAGCAAGAAGAAATTCGCTGCGGCATGCATCGGACAGTCCATGTCGTCTTCCAATATGAGAATAACACGGATCATTTTCAAAAATCAAGTACATTCAAAGAAATTTCACATTTCTTCGTTTTTAATGCCGCAATATGGTTCGGGCGTTAAAAAGGGCCGCCGTTACCGCACTTTGCGATACTCGACAGCCCGATTTTCGCGCTATATTATTTTCTGAGATTCAAGCTTGCAAGAATAGCTCTGTAGCGCTCAATATCCTTCTCCTTGAGATAGTTAAGGAGTCCGCGGCGCTGACCTACCATCTTAAGCAGACCACGACGGGAGTGGTGATCCTTCTTGTGCATCTTGAGGTGCTCGTTGAGGTGATTGATGCGTGCCGTCAAAAGCGCAATCTGCACCTCGGGAGAACCCGTATCGCCTTCGTGGAGCTTATACTGCTCGATAACCTGTGATTTCAGTTCCTTGTCCATTTTAATTTCCTCCGTTTTTTCATATCCCCGTTGGCTGCGTTTTTCGTCGGAGAGTCGGAAAACATAGCCCACGGGTCTATTGCACGACAATTATAGCATGGCTCTTTCGCCGTGTAAACATATATTTTCTCGAATTTCACATGTTTTTCGCGCCATTCTCGGCGCAGCGCATGCCTTGCCCAAAAACAGGCTTACACGCTCTCCGGGTATATATACACACGCCGCGCCCTATCCGTCACAAGACACGTCAGTTCGTAATTTATTGTACCCACTATTTGCGACGCTTCCTCCATGCTCATCGCGCCCTCGCCGAGCAGCGTCACCTCGTCGCCTCGTTCCACTTCGATATCCGTCGCGTCAAGTATCATCATATCCATGCATATGCGCCCTATCTGTCTGCATCGTTTGCCGTTCACGACCGCATATGCGCTATTTGAAAGCCGCCTCGGATACCCGTCCGCATATCCCACCGTAACGACCGCCGTTTTTGTCCCACGCTCCGTCTTATATGTTCTGTCATAGCTCACGGTCGTGCCTGCGGGCAGGAAGCGTACCTGACCTACGCGCGATTTAAGAGTCATAACAGGTTTCAGCAAACCGCTGCTGTTCGGCATACTGTCGGGATAAAGGCCGTAAAGCATTATCCCCTCGCGAACCATATCAAACCGTGCTTCGGGATAATACATTATCCCCGCGCTGTTAGACGCGTGGCACGTCTCGATGTGTATGCCGCGCGCCTCAAGGCCGTCGCGCACCGCAGTGAAATATCCTATCTGGCTTCTTGTGTATTCGTCCTCGTTCGGCGAATCGGCCACGGAAAGGTGCGTGTACATTCCGACGACGTTTATGTTTTCAAGCTTAGTTATACGCTCTGTAGCGTCAATGGCACTCTTAACATGCTCGTCTCCTCTGGCGAGCACGCCGGAGCGCGACATTCCCGTATCTATCTTAATATGTACGCTTACCGTTACGCCTGCTTCCTTCGCCGCTGCGCTGAGCTCCCGCGCCGCCGCCTCGTCTACCGCCGTCTGCTCTATGTGCAGCTCTGCAAGCGTTTTCGCATACTCGCACGGCGTGTGTCCGAGCACCAGCACAGGCAGCGTTATGCCGTTTTCGCGCAGCTCGACGGCTTCGCTCAGGCATGCGACCGCGAACGCGTCGGCGCCGTTTTCCTGTAGAAACCTGCCGCAGACCACCGCCCCGTGTCCGTAGGCGTTCGCTTTTATCACGCACATAACCTTCACGCCTGTCCTCTTGGCAATGTCAAGGTTATGCTTCATTGCCACGAGATCGATTTGAGCCCATGTGCGAGCCTTTTCGTCGATACCATACATATTTTTCTCCCCCCTTGCACGCATGTCAAGCACAAAGCCCCGAGTTCCTATTTCGTTGGAAATCGGGGCCCGACCTCGCATTTGAGATGCGTATCGCAGTTATTGCTTGCCGATGGTTGCCACCATAACGGCCTTTATGGTGTGCATACGGTTCTCGGCTTCATCGAATACCTTGGAATGCTTGGAGCGGAATACCTCGTCTGTAACCTCCATCTCTTTGATGCCGAACTTCTCATAAATGTCCTTGCCGACCGATGTCTCAAGGTCGTGGAAGGACGGCAGGCAGTGGAGGAATATAACCTCGGGGTTGCCCGTCTTCGCAAGCATATCCATCGTTACGCGATACGGCGTAAGGAGCTTTATGCGCTCTTCGAACTGAGCCTCTTCGCCCATAGATACCCAAACGTCCGTATAGATGGCATCTGCGTCCTTAACATCGTCAATGTTTTCGGAGAAGCTGATACGGGCGCCCGTCTCCTTGGCGACCTCGTTCATTGCCTCAACAAGCTTTTCATCGGGGAAAAGGCTCTTGGGGGCGATGCCTACAAACTCCATGCCCATCTTTGCCGCGCCTATCATGAGCGAATTGCCCATGTTGTTGCGTGCATCGCCGACGTATACAAGCTTGACCTTGTTTATCGGCTTATGAACATGCTCTTCTATTGTCATGAAATCTGCAAGTATCTGCGTCGGATGATACATGTCCGTGAGGCCGTTCCATACGGGAACGCCCGCATGCTTCGCAAGAAGCTCGACGACTTCCTGCTTGAAGCCGCGGTACTCTATGCCGTCGTAGAAGCGGCCGAGAACCTTAGCTGTATCCTCAAGCGATTCCTTCTTGCCCATCTGGCTGTTTGAAAGGAACGTAACCTGTGCGCCCTCGTCATATGCCGCGACTTCAAAAGCGCAGCGCGTGCGCGTCGACGTCTTGTCAAAGAGCAGAACTATGTTCTTGCCCTCGAGCAGCTTATTGCGGATTCCGAGGCGCTTTTTTGTTTTGAGCTCGTGCGAAAGATCGAGCATGTAACGTATCTCCTCCGGGGTAAAATCCCTGAGGGTAAGGAAGTTGCGTCCTTTAAGATTAACAGGCATTTGGGGTTTTCTCCTTTATTATAATGTTATTCAACATATTCGCGCTTAACATACTTGCTTGTGCAGAGCCTGAGCAATGCGCCGTACGCAGGTATGAAATCAAGCACATCGCCTACATTGTAGCCGTTTGATTTTGTCAAGTCAACAATTAAATGGTCTGAGCTTGCGCCGATTATCTCGATTTTTTCGTCAAGCGGCCTTAAGCCGTCCGCGTCGACGTCCTGTCTGCCTATCGCAAGTATGGCGCGCAGCATTTCGCCCTTATCCTCGAATGACACTGTTTCGCCGAAGGCGTTCATGCCGCTCGTGCCTATGGGCTTGCTCGGCTTGCGCTTAAGCTCTGCTATCTGCGCCTTCAAAACAAACGCATCGTCATAAAGCCCCGAAACAGGAAGTCCCGTAGAAGTGTCGTTGCTTAGTGTAAACGATTCACCGAGGCGCAGATTGTTTATGCCGCTTGGTATCCTGTCAGATAAAAGCATTGTAAGGCTGCTTGAGTTCCCTCCCGAAACAAAAGGAAGCTCTATGCCGAAACGCCCACGAATTTCCCGGGAAATTTTTACAAGCTCACCCAAATTGTTCTCATCGGGCAGTATGCCGCCGTAGCAGGTGAGGTTCGTCCCGATTCCGAAAGGCACAAGATTGCTTTCATCCATGACCGCCTTTACCGTGTCAAATATCTCATCGCGGTTTTCAAAAAATATTCCTTCGCGCAGATCGCCGAGATCTATCATTATTACGACCTTATGAAGCCTTTGCGCTTTTTTTGCCGCAGCGCCCAGAAGCCTTATGGTGCTTATTTCCGACTGAAGGCTTATATCGGCGCACCGAACGACGCGCTCAACCTCGCAGGGCATGGATATTCGCAGAAGCATTTTCTCCCTGTCGGTCTTTATCGATTCAAGGTTTTCGACGCGTGAATCGGCGATAAACTCGGCGCTGCTCGCGTTTATCACGTCCACGATGCGCGGGTCGGCGCAGAACACCTTTGTCACGATGGCCGTCGATATGCCTCTTGTGTGGCACATTTCGTTCAGCGCGTCAAGGTTGTGCTTCAGCTTGGAAAGATCGATACTCAAAAGCGGATACATTGTTGTTCCTCCGTGTGTTAAGCATTCAAAGCGCCGAAATAGCGCTTGCAGTTCTGCGTTATATCCTCATACCGGCAGTTATTTATCTCTTCGGTGCTCGCAAGCCCCGAGCTTATGCCGAACGCGCATGCGCCCGCATTTTTGAACGCGGCAATATTGTTCTCGGTTATGTTTCCTACCGCAGCAATGGGTATGTGCGGCATAGGGCCTCTAATGGCCTTTAGATACTTTGCGCCCATAAGACCCGCGGGAAAAAGCTTTACGGCATCCGCGCCCGCAGCATACGCGCGCGCTACCTCCGTGGGCGTAAGCGCGCCGGGTATTGCCGTAAGCGAAAGCTCCTTCGCCCGCGCTATCAGCCGCTCATCCGTATTCGGCGCAACTATGAACTCAGCTCCTGCCTTTTTAGCCGTTTCAAGCTGCTCGAGCGTCATAACAGTACCCGCGCCGATAACTATCGAGCCGCCAAAAGCATCGTGAAGCGCGCATATCGACTCCGCCGTGTCGAGCAAGCGGCCGTTTTGCACGAACGTCACTTCGAGCGCACGCACCCCGCCGCGAATAAGTGCTTGCGCCACACCTGTCAGCCTGTTGGCCGGCACCGCGCGAAGTATGGCGAATATTCTGCTGTTGATTATCGCGTCAAGTGTGTTCATTCTCAATCCTCCGCGCCTATTTTACCACAACCTGCTGCCAAAGCAACATTATAGATAATAAAAAGAGACGCCGAACGACGCCTCAACAGGCAATGCATTCCATGCGTCATGCGCATTTATACGTTTGCGGGTGTTTTTGTGTCGAACGGGCGCTTTACCGGCATGGTCGGAGCCGATGCACGGCTCGGCATGTCTCTCAAGGCCGAAATGCGGGAATCGAGAGCCTCGTAATTCTCTTTCAGCTTATGATACTCGTCCGCCATCGAAAGCATCGCAAGAAGAATAGAGTTATTCACGCTTAGCGCGGGATACTGCGACTGCACCTCGGCTATCTGTGAGTTAATATACCTTGACAGCGACTCCATATACTCGGCAGTCTCATTGACCTTGAGCTTAAATTCCTGCCCCGCGATATTAACGGTGACCCTTGTTTTTTCCATCAAACACACCACCCAAGCATTCGATTGCGCAGACAAACGCAAATCATTATATTTTAACCAAATTATACTATATGTTGTGGTACATTGCAATATTAAATACTATAAATTGTGGTAAAAGTACATTATTGTTCATTAAAAAGATCCGGAACGCGACTAAGCCCGAGCGCCCTAAGCACCGAAGTGAAGTATTCGGGCAGCGGCGCGAAAAATGCCATACGCTCTCCCGTTCTCGGATGCGTCAGCTCAAGGCGGACGGCGTGAAGCATCTGGCCGTCTGTCTTAAAGCGACAGGTTCGCGCTCCGTATACGTCGTCGCCAGTTACGGGATGCTTTATATACGCCATGTGTACGCGTATCTGATGAGTGCGGCCCGTTTCGAGCTTCACCTTCAAAAGCGTATAGTCGCCGAATCTATGCAGCACGCTCCAGTGCGTCACCGCCTCCCTGCCGCTTCCGTCGTCAACTACGGCCATTCGCTTTCTGTCCGTCCTGTGGCGGCCTATCGGCGCATCGATAGTACCGCAGTCCTCCTTCAGGTTGCCGTCGACGAGCGCTACATACGTCCTGTACGCCGAGTGCTCCTTTATCTGCGCGGCAAGCGAATTGTGCGCAAACTCATTCTTCGCTATCACAATAAGCCCCGACGTAAGCTTGTCTATTCTATGAACTATGCCCGGACGCAGCTCTCCTCCTATACCCGAAAGGTCTCTCACATGATACATCAGAGCGTTCACGAGCGTCCCCGAGGGATTGCCCGGCGCAGGATGAACAACCATGCCCTTAGGCTTGTCGATGACAGCTATATCGGCATCCTGATACACTATAGACAGCGGTATGTCTTCGGCGGCAAGCTCCGTCACCGCAGGCGGCGGCAGCACTATCTCGACGCAGTCGCCCTGTCGCAGCTTCGTGTTCGCCTTGCCGACAGACCCGTTCACGAGCACATCGCCCTGCGCTATCCGCTTCTGCATAAACGAGCGCGTGTTTCCGCCTACGCGCACGCAAAACACATCGAGCCGCTCACCCGATGTGTCCGCCTCCACCTCTAATCGCTCATAAAGCTCGTTATCCTCTGCCGCTGTCACCGTTTCCGCTTTCCCTGTCGGCGGAGTCCTTGCCGCCGTTCCTCTTTTTCTTTTTTCGTTCCACGTCAATCGAGTCAAAATATTCCTTGCCCTTTTTTGTGAAAAGCAGGCTTATTCCCGTAAGAGCCGCGCCTATGCAGACCGCGCTGTCCGCTATGTTGAACACGGCGAAGTTTATGAGCGTAAAGCTAAGCATGTCGCGGACATAGCCGAGCCATATTCTGTCTATCATGTTGCCCACCGCGCCCGCAAGTATGAGCGCTATGCCCGCCCGCGCGAGCACAGGCATGGCTGCAGGTTTGCGCTTACGCTGCGATATGAGCAGCCATATCATGAGCACAATGGATATAGACGTTATAACCAAAAAAACTATGCGTTTGTTCTGAAGCATTCCAAACGCTGCGCCCCTGTTTTCAACATATGTAAAATGGAACACGCCCTCCCAAAGCGGGTAGGTGCTGTCCGCAAGCGTAGGAAGTATCTTAGCCGCAATCGCCTTTGTCGCCTGATCTGCCGCGATGACAAGCACGACTATCAGTATTTCGAGCATATAATGTCTCCTTGCGTTGATTTGCGTAATTATACCATACTTTCGCAGCGTCAAAAACCCTCGTATATGAACAAAGCGTCAAATATGCATCCGCGCGGCGCTTTAAGTTGTAATTCGAGCATGATTTTGTTATCATAGTCTTATAAGACGCTCCGCTCTTGGGGCAAAAAGAGGTAATAATGAAAAAGCTTATCGCCATAGACGGCAACAGCCTTATGTACCGCGCTTTCTACGCCATAAAAGAGATGAGCACGCGAGACGGAAAAGCCACAAACGCGCTTCACGGCTTCCTTGGCATGCTCTTAAAGCTTGCCGCAGAAAGTCCCGACTACATGGCCGTTGCGTTTGATGTGCGCGGGAAGACCTTCCGCCACGACAGCTTTTCGGAATACAAGGCGACGCGAAAACCCATGCCCGACGAGCTCGCGGAGCAGATGCAGGCCATAAAGCCGATACTCCGCGCAATGAACATATGTATTTGCGAATGCCCCGGCTTTGAGGGCGATGATGTTCTCGGCACTCTTTCGCGGATTGCAGAAAAAAACGGAACCGCTACGCTTATAGTAACGGGCGACAGAGATGCGCTTCAGTTGATAAACGAGCATACGCATGTGCTCATGACGAGAAAGGGCATAACCGACACGACCGAGTTTGACGAGGCAGCGCTCCTCGAGCAATACGGTGTGACGCCATCGGGCATAATCGACCTGAAAGGGCTCATGGGCGACAGCTCCGACAATATACCCGGAATACCGGGCGTCGGCGAAAAAACAGCGTTAAAGCTTATAAATAAATACGGTTCTCTCGAATCTGTGCTCGAACACTGCGACGACGAAAAGGGCGCCCTGCGTCAAAAGCTTAACGATAACGCAGAGCTTGCGCGCATATCGTACAGGCTTGCAGCAATAGATACAAACGCCCCAATAACCGTAACGCTCGACGACTGCGCGTTCGACACGGCAAAAATGCGCGGCGCAATACCGCTCCTTTCAAAATATGAGCTGAAAAGCGTAATCTCGCGTCTCCCGAGCGGCGACAGCCCCGACGGTTCGGCCGCCGAATGCGAACCTGCGGCGGAGCGTATTGTTATTCGTTCCTCCGACGAGCTTTCAGCTTTCGCAGTCATGCTTTCAAAATCCGAAGCGTTTGCCGTTCATATAAGTGAAGAGCTTACGATTGCGTGCGATGACAGCCATGTCTACGCCGTATCCTTCGCCGCAACACTGTTGGAGCAGGAACTTAATGAGGACGAGGTTTTCGCTGCGCTCAAGCCTGCGCTTGAGTCCGCCGCCATCAAAAAGCTCACCTTTGACGCTAAGCGGCTTATGCACATATTGTCGCGATATAGCATAGAGCTTGGAGGCGTAGCTTTCGACGCAATGATTGCCGACTACCTGCTTCACGCAACGCGCCCCTCTGCGACGCTAAAGGCGCTTTGCGCGGACACATGGGGCGAAGGCTCCCAATGCGACGCCCACTCGATCTTTGTCCTTTATCCGCTTATGATGAAGCAGCTTGAAGAGAAGGCGCTGATGAATCTTTACACAGATATTGAGCTGCCGCTAATAGGCGTGCTGTACGACATGGAGCGCACGGGCTTCAAGGTCGACACAGACATGCTCTCAAGTCTGGGCGGCGACATGTCGGCGCGCATAGGCGAGCTTGAAGCCCGGATCTACGATCTCGCGGGAGATAAGTTTTCCATACTCTCCACAAAGCAACTCGGCGACGTGCTTTTCGTAAAGCTCGGCCTGCCTCCCGTCAGGAAAACAAAAACCGGCTTCTCTACCGATTCCGACACTCTCGAAGCGCTGGCAGACAAGCATCCGATTGTTCCCCTTATAATGGAATACCGCTTTCTTACAAAGCTGAAAAGCACTTTCATAGATGGGCTAATCGCACTTGTAAAGTGCGACACGCATCGCGTGCATACAAGCTTTAACCAGAACGTAACGGCCACGGGACGCATTTCGAGCACCGAACCGAATCTCCAGAACATACCCGTAAGAACGAGCATGGGCCGTGAAATACGCAAGGCTTTCATTGCAAGCGACGGGTGCGTACTCGTAGGCGCAGACTATTCACAGATAGAGCTTCGTCTGCTCGCACATATAGCCGACGATGATATCATGATACGCGCTTTCTGTAACAACGAGGATATACACAGGCGCACGGCCGCCGAAGTTTTCTCCGTACCCCCCGAAGAAGTTACGGGCGAACAGCGCTCCGCCGCCAAGGCCGTCAACTTCGGCATCGTGTACGGAATAAGCGATTTCGGGCTTGCGCGAAACCTCGGCATAAGCCGTTATCGCGCAAACGAATATATAAACATGTATAAAGAACGATATAAAGGCGTAAGCACATATATGAAGCAAAGCGTTGAAACCGCAAGGAAAAACGGCTATGCGGTCACGCTTTTCGGGAGGCGGCGCGATTTGCCGGAGCTTAAATCGTCTAACTTCAATACTCGCTCTTTCGGCGAACGCGTCGCAATGAATATGCCCATTCAGGGCTCCGCAGCAGACATTATAAAGCTTGCGATGGTGCGCGTCGCAAAGGCGCTGCGCGATGAGGGCCTCCATGCAAGGCTTGTGCTTCAAATACACGACGAGCTTATAATCGACTGTCCCGTTGACGAAGCAGAGCGCGTCGCGTGCATACTGCGCGACTGTATGCAGCACGCCGCCTCGCTAAAGGTTCCCCTCATAGCAGACGTCGCCAAAGGCAGAAGCTGGTACGACACGAAAGGATAACATATGGCCGTATACGGATTGACCGGCGGAATTGCCTCGGGTAAATCATGCGTTTCAAGGCGGCTCGCCGAGCTCGGCGCGATTATTATCGACGCCGACAAGATATCCCATGAAATAATGCGCTTTGACCGCGGCGCGGTATCGGCGGTACGCAAAGCTTTTGGGGACGGCGTTATCGCTCCGCACGGCGATATCGACAGGCGCGCGCTCGGCGCGCTCGTATTCGCAGACAAAAGCAAGCTGGAGCTGCTCAATTCGATAATGCACCCGCTCATAACGGACGCCGTACTCTCTGAGCTCGCCAAAGCAAAAAAAAGCGGGGCGATCGTGATAGTTGATGCTCCGCTCCTGATACAAACGGGGCTTGATAAGCACACCGACGGCGTTATAGTCGTGTACGCCGACGTTGAGAACCGAGTAAAGCGCATAATAAAGCGCGACAATATTTCAGACGCCCGTGCGCGGGAGCGTATCGCATCACAGGAGAGCGATGATTTTCTTTTGAGTCACGCTTCGTTTGCGCTCGAAAACAACGGCTCGCTCGACGAGCTCATCAAAAAGACTGACGGGCTGTATGCTCTGCTCATGGAAAAGGCGGTAAATAATGATGAATAAAAATACATTTGCAAGGCTTATCGCGTCGCTGCTCATTGCATCCGCGCTCATCGGCTGCATTGGATGCGCCGCAGACCGTTCGGGCGCCGAGCCGACGGCAACGCCGCTCCTTATGCCCACCCCTACCCCGCAGATACAGCCCGTATCCGGCGGCGAACTCGTAATGCCCATACCCGCCAACGCCGAAGCTCACAACCCGCTCACCGTTTCAAACAGGGAAATGCTTAACATGTATTCGCTCATATTCGAGGGGCTTGTTTATCTTGACGAAAGTGGAATACTTGCGCCGATGCTCGCGGAAAACTGGTCGTGCGACGAAACGGGGCGCGTGTGGACTTTTATCATTCGCCGGGGCGTCAAATGGCACAGACTTGCCTCCGAGCTTACAGCCGATGACATAATTTATACCATCAATATAATCAAAAATATGGACGACGGATCGTACTACAGCTATAATGTATCAAAAATAGAAAGCATCGAAAAAGCAGACGCATACACCGTCCGCATGACGATGACGCACGCCGGCATAAGCCCCGTTACGCTTTTAACTTTCCCGATAATATGCGCGAAAAGCAGCATGGACGATATGCCCGTCGGTACCGGCCCCTACGCGATAACCTCACAAAGCGGAGACACTATAACGCTTGAAGCCAATAAGCTTTGGTGGAAACAGACGCCGTATATTGAGAGGATAACGCTAAAGGAGCGTGACAACACCGAAAGCGAGCTTGCTTCCTTTGCGGCGGGACAGCTTAACATGGTTTTCACATCGGTGCTGCACGCAGGACGCTATCGCGACGAAGGCAAAACAAGCGTTATCGATATAATGACGCAGACTATGGAAACGCTTCTTATAAACCATTCATCGACCATACTTGCTTCGCAGGATGTCCGCAAGGCGCTCGCCTACGGGATAGACAGAAGCGACATAATTTCAAACGTCTACATGAATAAAGCCATCGCATGCGACGTACCGATAGCGCCCGACTCCTACGCATACGATTCCAAATACAAAAAGTACGACTTTAACCGTTCGTATGCACTGTCGCTGCTGTCGCATCTTGGCTGGGAAGACGTAGACGACGATGGCATACTTGAAAACAAAGCCACGCAGTCTGCCGAGCTCAAGCTCAAGCTCCTCGTAAGCACGTCGGCCGACAACACGCTCCGTGCCGATGCGGCAAAGAGGATTGCGGCGCAGCTTCTCGAAATGGGCATAGAGGTTGAGATAAAAGAAGTGCCGTTCGCCACGGAGGCGGCGGACGATGAGGACTTTATATCGCTCCTCGCGGACGGAGACTTCGACCTCGCGCTTGCCGGGTTCAATCTCGGGCGTGATCTTGACCTGACGCAGTATGTCTCGTCGCTCGGTGCGCTCAATTACGGCAAGTACTACGGCGTCAAGCTCGACGCGCTTGCAAAGGATCTCGCTCAGGCGGCCGACCAGACGGCGGCGCGCGATGCGGCGGCTCTGTTTCAGGAGGAATTTATCGATTCGCTCCCGTTCATAGTGCTTTATTTCAGGCAGAGCAGCGTAATCTATTCTTCTAAAATCAAGGGTGTTTCCTCGCTCCGAGAGCCTGACGTCATGCTCAACGCATATAAATGGTATACAAATTGGAAGTAACGCCCAATTTCGTATAGAACATCCGCATCGCCCTTTTTCAGTCGAGGCTTCACAATATCGATTTGGCTATATGCATAAAATATCCTTCCATGCCGTCGCTGTCTGCGGCATGGATTTCTTTTGCGCCTATTACACGCATTTCATACGCAAGTATCGCCGCGCCGCATATTATTACGTCGTGGCGCTTTACAAGCAGCGGATGATGTCTGCGCTTTTCTCCCATCCTGTCAAGCTCTTCAATAAGCCCCTCGAGAGAATCCGGTGTTATCACAGCATCCTTTATACGCTCCGGGTCATACGATTCCATGCCGAGCGAAAGCGCCGCAAGCGTCGTTATCGTTCCTCCGACGCCTGTCCAACGGTCTTCATCAAGCTTCGGCAGCTTCAGCATACGTCCGAGGGCGTCTTCTATGTTCGTGCGCAATTCGGAAAGGCTTGCGGCCCCCTTCGTCAAGTCTCGGGCGCGTACGCAGCCCATGGGCGCACTCGTGCGGAAGCTTTGCGTTGTTATCTGCGTAGAGCCGCCGCCTATGTCTATAAGCCCGCCGCCCGCATCGCCGACGGCTCCGTCGTATGCGTACCTCGCCTCACGTTCGCCCGAAAGCACATCTACGGACGCACCCGTTGCAGCAGCAAGCGTTTTCACAAATTCTCCGCCGTTTGAAGCGTCGCGTACGGCGCTCGTCGCATACGCAAACACGCGTATGCCGCATTCGTCTGCCTCCTTGGCAAACGTCGCCGCCGCGTCGAGCGTGTCGCGCATGGCGCGTTCATTCAGCGCCCCGCTCTCTATAAGCCCTTCGCCTAGGCGCGTCGTTATAAGCTTTTTGGGCGACGACGAATAGCTCTCTCCGTCAAAAGCATATCGGGCGCATCGAATTGAGTTGCTGCCGATATCTATCACGGCGGCACGCTTTATGTTGTCCGTCACGATTATTCTCCGGATGTGTCGAAAATTATGTCGTCGGGAAGCACATAGCCAAAACGCTCACGCGCCTGCTGCTCAAGATACTCCTTGCTGCCCGAGTATTCTATCATAAATTCAAGGCGCTGTTCATCACGAAGCATTTCGTTATATCTCTGTTCGAGAGCATCATACTCGGAGTTTATCTCGCCGAGCTTATTCATTTGCCGCACGGCGTTAACGGCAACGAAACAGGTCGCCGCCGCCAAGACGACGGTGACTGCCAGCGCAAATATCAAAAACCGTTTTTTTCTCATTCTGATGCTTTGCACGGATTGCCTCCGGGTATATGTATAGACATATTTAGTTTATTTCACAATTTCTGTTTTTGCAATATCTTTTGCAAATATTCTTTGCTTTTGCGAAAAATCGCAGTAATTCTCATGAGCCGCTTTCCGTCCTTACGGCATTCAAAATCCACCGAAGAGAAACTCTGCGGTGGATTCCGTACAGATTCAGATTCAGTTAGTCGTTCCTTATCGCCGTCAACGGTGAAAGGCGCATCGCCCTAAGCGCGGGATAAATGCCCGACGCAAGAGCCACAAGTATCGAGAACGCAACCGCGCCGAACGCAAGATACGGCGGAATTATACTCTTAAAACCGACATCGCCTATGAACTTATTCAGTACGCCCGACAAAATGTAGCTCAAGCCTATACCCGCCGCGCCCCCGAAAAGGCCAATAAACGAGGCCTCGGAGAGAAACAGCCCCGCGATGTTCGACATTCTGCAGCCGAGCACCTTGATTATGCCTATCTCCTTCGTGCGCTCATATATACTCATCATCATCGTATTCATTATGCCTATTGCCGCAACAAGCAGCGATACGCCGCCAATCGCGCCAAGCAGATACTGTATCTGCTTCATATTCTTTTCAGCCGCATCGAGCGCATCCTGAAGGCTGTTCGTACCGTAGCCCATGGCGTCAATGGCGTCTTTAACATCCTTAACGGATTTGGCGTCGGCGCATTTTACCGTAACCTGCTGATACTTGCTCGTATCTATAGACATAAACGTACTGTTTTCCTTGGCGAGCTTTTTAAGTGCCTCAAGGTCCATCAGACAGTACCAGCTGAAGTCGTTATTGCTTTCATCCAGAATGCCCACCGGGTTTATCCTGTAAAGCTTGCCTTTCTGCACGGCTTCGCCGTCAGTGCCGTAGCCGCCTTCACCATACATATTGTTATAATCAAACGTAAGCTGTATGCGCGTGTCCTTCGTCACCTTTGGATTCCCGTCTCTGTCGACGGCCGGTTTCCACGTTTTAGGGTCATAAAAGTTGCTGAGCGTCTGGCTGCCGAGCACAAGCTCATATGTCGTGCCTCCCTTATACTGCGGGTACTCACCCTCGCTGAGCGTTATGCCGAACTTATCAGCAACGTCGGAGTCTATGCCGAGTATCGATATATCCGCATAGTATTTCCCGCATTTGAGTATGCCCCATGCCTCGATTCGCGGCATCACTGCGACAACTCCCGGAAGCTGCTTGAACGCCTCAACGCTCTTTTTATCGAGCCTTACCTCTGTCGATGTGCCGCCCATACCGTCCGGCGACTCCGTCCATTTGTAGGACATGACGGTTATGTTCGTAAGGCTCCCTATGCTCGCATACGAGTCTATGGTAGCCTGCCTTATGCCTACTCCGAGTGAAACCATTACAACTATCGACGTTGTACCTATAACCATGCCGAGTACGGTCAAGAACGCACGGAGCTTTCTGCGCCATAGATTCAGCAGCGCAGTACGCAGCATGTCAAAGAATCTCATACATCCTCCAATCGCCTTTCACGACGCTTGCGGAGTACGACAATAAGCACGGACACCGCGCCGATAACTGCGGCGCCAATTATAACCCATGCCCACCACGGAAAAGCTCCGCCTGTATCTTCAGGTGTATCGGGCACAATCGGGTCAAACGCCGGATCGTACGGCTGTTCCTCGTTTACAAACAGGTTGAACGGAAGTTCTTCGGTTATGGTTTCGCCGAAAACATCCTCGTATGTAATTATAACCTTGCCTGCTATATCTCCGCCGATGCTCGGAATGACGACAAAATCCGCCCGCATCTGGGAGCCGCCCGGTATGTTTCCGCCAAAGTAGTTTTCCTCCATAGCAAGGCCCTCGCCCTCGACGGTGACCATGCAGTTATATATAGACGACCTTCCAAGATTATAGAGAGCAAATGACATCGACACGCCCTGGCCTACCCATGCGTCGTCATATATCGTAAGAGTATCAAGCTTAGTCCTTATGTGCTGCGATATGGATAGCGTCAGCGTTTCGCTCGGCGTGTATGTATGTTTGCTCGACGAGCCTTCATAGCTGAACTCAACGTTCATCGTATACGTCCTGGCTTCCGCATCGGACGGCGTCTGGAGCGTCATTGTGACCGTCTTTGTTTCGCCCTTTGCTATCTTATCGATATATATCGTGTTCGAGCCGGAGTTTGCAGGAAGAACGACGTTATTCGGGTCGGTTATCCTAAGCTGGAGATTCTGTATTGCTTCCTCGGAAGACGTATTCTTCAGGTTAAGCGTTATGTCAAACTCGTCGCCCGCATATATCCTGTCTACACTCGTTGCGAACGATTCGATTATAAGTTTTGGCATCGATACGAGCGCATCGGGATCTGTCGCCGTACCCGCCATGCCGTTCTTGACCGTCACAAATACGCTTACGGTGCATTCTTTTATGGCGTTAGTTCCGTCTCTGTATGAAACCTTGAAATCGACCTGTTTTACGCCGTTGGTCGCCTCCTTGCTGAGCTTGAGGTTATAAACAAATTCAACAATATAGTTCGGATACAGCGTGCCGTAGCAGCTCTGGGTGTAGTCGATCTCTTCTATCACAAACGGGAACGATTCAAGGCTTGTCGAGATGACGGGCGTAACTTTTATGTCATAGGCAAGCCCCTTGCGGCACATAAGCGGAAGGCGTATGTTAATCCGCTTGCCCGCATCTCCCTCGGGAGCGGGAACGGGTTTGCCGGACGTGTCGACCGGGCTTATCATTATCTGCGACTCGGTATCGGGGTCAGACGGGTCAACTGCGGGCTCGCTTGTCTTTTGAATCGATACCTTAACGTTTTTGGGCTTCGACGCCTCTTCGAAAAAGAGCTGAAGCGTTTCGGAATATGTGCCCTGCATTGCGCTGCCGATTACCGAGGCCGTAACAAGTATCCACGAAGTCTCTTTAGGTTCAATGGTCGTGTTGCCGTTCACCGAATCGACCTTGGCAAGCACATTGCAGGTGCTTGCGGGAACTATATGCGCAAGAGTCACGGGCGTGTCGCCTTTGTTTGTTATATAAAGCTGCATTTCGACGGAACCTCCGACCTCCTTGAATGTCCCGTCGGCAGCTACGTCGATCTTATCGACTGTTACGGCCTCGCCCACGGCAGGCAGAAGCAAAAGACACATTGCAAGCGCAAGCGCCATCGTCGTCATGCGTCTGAAAAAACTTTTCATACGTTTATTCCCCCTAAAGCTTTACTGTTTGTTTTCGATTTTAATAATCCGTCCGTCAAGCAAATGTATCACCCTATCGGCATACTCCGCCATATTCGGATCATGCGTTACCATTACGAGTGTCCTGTTATGCTTGCGCAGCGTATCGACTATCATATGCATTACCTCATCCGAAGTGCTTGAGTCAAGGTTGCCCGTCGGCTCGTCCGCAAATACAATATCGGGATTCGTCACAAGCGCCCTGGCTATACCCACGCGCTGCTGCTGTCCTCCGCTCATCTGCGTCGGTTTATGGTTCATGTGCGACTCAAGTCCCACCTCCTTGAGCATTTCGCGCGCAAGCTTATTGCGCTTGTTCGGCAGAACGCCCCTAAACGATAGCGGAAAAGCCACATTTTCAACGGCAGTATAGTATGGCAGCAGATTGAACGACTGGAATATGAACCCGACGTGCTTCTGCCGAAACACGATAAGCTCGCTCTGCGTCATACGCTCCATATGTTTGTTGGCAATAACTATTTCGCCGCTCGTTACCGGCTCAAGCCCTGCCATGACATTCAAAAGCGTCGATTTGCCCGAGCCGGAGCGCCCTACTATGCAGCAAATCTCGCCCTGCTCTATTTTAAGGCTTACGCCGCGCAGGGCGTTCACCTCCACGCTTCCTACTTTATATACTTTTGTAACATTACGTATGTCTATAGCAGGTACAGCGTCGCTTTTTCTAATGGCCTCCATCGATGCATCACCCCCGATTCTCCCCCCTCGCGGAGTTATTTTGACAACAGCCATTATTTTTTATTATAACATTTAACGTGTATAAAGCCTATCAGGTTCCATAATGTTTACATATTAGTTACAAGTAAAGTTGGATATTTTTATATTGCTTGAGCTATTGACTTTTTTTGTGTTATCGTCAAATAGACGTATTGATTTTGTGTCTGCTTGCGATAAGGCAATATTGCTGCCAAATTTTAATTATGAAATGAGTAATTTTATGAAAAAACGTAACCTCATTTTTGATATTATTATATTATATCGCTTCAGGGCATTGACTTTTTTATTCTTTTGCGTTATCATTAAATAGACACATTGATTTTGTGTCTGCTTGCGATAAGTCGGCATTGTTGCTAGGTTTTGATAGTAAAAGAGAGTGATGTGATGCTTATGATGTAGTATTTTATATGTATCCTATGCGTTTTCCGCACAGTATGTTTAGTGAGTTTTAATTTATTGTTTATTGTTACGTCTTCATCTGGTACGCGTATCGATAAGGCTAGTATGAGAACAGAATCTGCGAGTTACATAAATGGTTTCACGGCCAAAACTTCTTGGAATTAAAATAAAATACGGAGGAAAATAAAAAATGAAACGAACATTATCTATCATCACGGCGCTGCTCATCGCATCTATGCTCATTTTCGTATACGGCTGCGAAAGCGCGACGCAAAACAACGACAACACTTCGGGCAAAAATATGACGGAGTACGATTCTTCCGCCGAAAACGCCGACGTAGCATTCGGAAAAGCCGAAACGCTCCAAACGCTTGCGCTCGACGCATCGACATATGAGGCGGTCAAGGCAGAAGTCGACGCAATTGACAAACAGAACGCAAACGGCTTCATAACCACTAATGCCATCGAGCTTCTTTACGCAAACGGAAAAGACAGCATATTCGTCGCCGATGATAAGCTCGCAAAGGCTTTTATCGTATTTGAAAACGGCGAAACGCGCAGTCTCCCGTACACCGATGATACGTGGGATTCGGTTCTCGCCGAAATAAGCGATTACACTACAACAGCCGCATACGACTTTTTTGTCAAAACCACGCAAAGCGACGGCGCATTTCACCTTAACGTTTCCGACAAATCCGGCAGGTCGTGGACGATTGACGACAAGGCAATAATCGCGCCAAGCAATTACAAGGTTCTTTTCGGCGACGGCAGCGGCAACCTCTACATAATGTATACGGGCGGAAGCGATCCGAACCCCGAGTTTTTCCGCTATATAGCCCGTTACTCGTCAGGCGGAACTCTGCTGACGGGCAAATTCTCGTATAAGCATCTTGCCGATATGGACGGCGTGGCGGCTTTCTCCGAGTCGCAGATTGTTGACGCCGAAAACGTATGCATCTACACGCTTGCCGTAGCAAGCGACGGAATACGCATAATCAGAATCGCGCTGTAATCCGCAGGCATTTTTGAAGCCAAGACCTTAAAGCGCTGCCTTTAGTGCCTTGGCTTTTTGATGTTCAAAACGCTCCGCTTCTGTTATTGAAACGCATTTCGTTGTGCCTGTTTATTGCACGCAAAACGGCCGGCGCATTACTGCGCCGGCCGCCATGTCATTCTATGCTGTTAAGCTTTCCTGTTATCAGACCAAGCCCTGAGCTATCATAGCGTCAGCAACCTTCTTGAAGCCTGCGATATTGCCGCCTGCTACGAGGTTGTAGCCGAGGCCGTATTCTTCCGCAGCATCGGCGCTCATCTTGTGGATGTTTACCATGATGTTCTTGAGCTTTGCGTCAACCTCTTCCTCGCTCCAGCTCAGACGCTCTGCGTTCTGGCTCATCTCGAGTGCGGACGTTGCAACGCCGCCGGCGTTAACAGCCTTGGACGGAGCAACAACGAGACCCTTGCTCATGAGGAACTTGAGGGCATCGTTCGATGTCGGCATGTTGGCAACCTCGATGTAGTACTTGATGCCGTTTGCGACGATCTTCTCTGCGGACTCCATGAGTACGTCGTTCTGCATTGCGCACGGCATTACGATGTCAACCTTGCGGCCGAACGGCTTCTCGCCCGGGAAGAATTCTACGCCGAACTTGTCCGCATAATCCTGTACGCGGTTGCGGCGGCTTGCGTTCATCTCGAGCATATAGTTAATCTTCTCTTCCGTTACAACGCCATCGGGATCATAGATGTAGCCGTCAGGACCGGAAAGGGTGACTACCTTACCGCCGAGCTCGGCAACCTTCTTTGTTACGCCCCAAGCAACATTACCGAAGCCTGATACGGCAACGGTCTTGCCCTCAATGGTGTCGTTCTCATGCTTGAGAACTTCGCACAGATAATAAACAGCGCCGTAGCCCGTTGCTTCCGGACGGATAAGGCTGCCGCCGTAAGAAAGGCCCTTGCCCGTGAGAACGCCGTTCTCATAGGCGCCGCGAATGCGCTTATACTGGCCGAAGAGATAGCCTATCTCTCTTGCGCCTACGCCCATGTCGCCTGCCGGAACGTCGATAGACGGACCGATATGACGCTGGAGCTCTGTCATGAAGGCCTGGCAGAAACGCATGATTTCTGCATCGCTCTTGCCCTTGGGATCAAAGTCCGCGCCGCCCTTGCCGCCGCCGATGGGGAGCGATGTCAGGCTGTTTTTGAATGTCTGCTCGAAGCCGAGGAACTTCATAACGCTGAGGTTTACGTTGGGCTGGAAGCGGAGACCGCCCTTGTACGGCCCGATAGCGCTGTTGAACTGTACGCGGAAACCACGGTTTACATGCGGCTGACCATTGTCGTCTACCCATGTTACACGGAACTCGATCGTCCTTTCAGGCTCGACCATGCGCTCCAAAAGGGCCATGTTCTGATACTCGGGATGGCGATCAACAACGACCTCGAGGGAAGAAAAAACTTCTTCAACCGTCTGAAGGAATTCGGGTTCATTAGCGTCGCGCTTCTTTACCTTTTCCAACACTTCTTGAATATAAGCGTTCATGAGATACCTCCGAAGAAAATAATTTCATTTTTCTCATTTTCATGAGAAATACAACGATTTATCGTTGCTAAGGTTATCTTATTCCCCATATATGGCATTGTCAATACATAGAAAAGAATATAATCTTCATAATTCAGCATTCCTTGTCACTTCATGGCGCTCGCTCGCGGCCATATGCGGCAGGCGTAAATTTATATCGGTATATATAAGCAAAGTTGTGGTTAAATACGGGCGATTGTGCTATGCTAACATTAGCTTACACCATTCTTCGGAGGAAATATGAACACGATAGATAAGCTGTCGATAGACACTATAAGGGTTTTGTCCGCGGAAGCGATACAAAAGGCAAACAGCGGCCATCCGGGTATGCCCATCGGCGCCGCACCCATTGCGTACGCAATATGGAAGAACATGAATCATAATCCTAAGGATCCGTCATGGCGCGGAAGGGACAGGTTCATTCTTTCCGCAGGACATGCCTCTATGCTCGAATACTCGCTTCTCCACCTCTATGGCTACGACGTATCGATGGACGACATAAAGCAGTTCCGTCAGCTCGGCAGCAAGACGCCCGGCCATCCCGAATTCGGCCATACATGCGGCGTCGAAGCAACAACAGGCCCGCTCGGTCAAGGCTTCGCAATGGCTGTGGGTATGGCTATTGCCGAATCGCACCTTTCGGCGAAATTTAACCGCGCCGGCTTTAATGTCGTCGATAATTATACATATGTCCTCACAGGCGACGGCTGCATGGAGGAAGGCGTTTCGGGCGAAGCCGCATCTCTCGCCGGCACGCTCAAGCTTAATAAGCTTATCGCCGTATACGACCGCAACCGTATAACCATTGAAGGCAGCACCGACCTTGCATTCAGCGAAAACGTAGCGGCACGCTTCGGCGCCTACGGCTGGCAGGTCATAACGGTAGACGACGGAAACGACCTCGATTCCATCGAAAACGCTCTGCATCTTGCAAAGCGTCAGGATAAGCCCACGCTCATAATTGTTGACACCAAGATAGCATACGGTTCGCCCAAGGAGGGCATGAACAGCGCCCACGGCTCGCCGCTCGGCGAAGAGAATATAAGGCTCATGAAGCAAAAGCTCGGCTTTGATTACGACGAGCCCTTCACCGTCCCCGCGCAAGTATACGCTAATTTCTCACGTCTCGCCGAAAAATGCGCCGAGCCGCAGTCAGCGCATGCACAGCTCATGAAGGCCTATAAGATGGCCTTCCCGGCGCTTTACAAGGAATGGGAAGAATACCACGCGCCCGTCGACGTCGAGTCGCTAATAAATGACAGGGAATTTGCGGAGTTCGATGAAAAAGTCGCTACGCGGGCCGCCTCGGGCAAGATACTCAACCTGCTCGCGAGGCATATCCCCAACATGTTCGGCGGCTCTGCCGATCTTGCGCCGTCGAACGTGACCGAAATAAAGGGCGAAGGCTATTACAGCCCCGATTCGCCCGAAAACCGCAACATCCATTTCGGCATACGCGAGTTTGCAATGGCGGCCATATGCAACGGCATCATGCTATACGGCGGACTCCATGCATACTGCGCAACTTTTCTCGTGTTCGCTGACTATCTTAAACCGGCCCTGCGTCTGAGCGCCCTGATGAAGCTGCCCGTAATATACGTCCTCACGCACGACAGCATAGGCGTGGGTGAAGACGGCCCGACGCATCAGCCCATAGAGCAGCTTGCTTCACTTCGCGCAACGCCCAATACGCGCGTATTCAGGCCAGCAGATGGCAAGGAGACCTCCGCCGCATATATGAGCGCACTCAACGCCGACTGCCCGACTGTTCTCGCGCTCTCGAGGCAGGGACTTCCGACACTTGAGGCGACAAGCTTTGAGGCAATGCGCGGCGGATATGTTATAAAGGCTGCGGACGGCGCTCCCGATGTGATACTCATAGCTTCCGGCTCCGAGGTCGAGCTGGCCCTTAAAGCCGCGCCGGTGCTTGAAGAAAAAGGCATCCGCACGCAGGTCGTAAGCATGCCCTGCATGGAGCTTTTCGATGCCCAGAGCGATGAATACAAGGAAAGCGTACTGCCCAAGGCGGTCAGAGCGCGCGTTTCGATTGAAGCCGCTTCAAGCTTCGGCTGGCAAAAGTATACGGGCCTTGACGGCGCAAACGTTTCGCTCGACACGTTCGGCGCTTCGGCTCCGGCAGGCAAGCTGTTCGAGCTTTTCGGGTTCACCGTTCAAAACGTCGTCGACACGGCAATCCGTACAGTCGATTCGTTAAAATAATCCGCGACATAAGCAAATTCACCGAAAAGCGCCCGCATATCAAACACTCGAGCGCTTTTTAAGCGTCCTTCTCATAATTATGGCCGCATTCATGGCAAGCCGCAGCCCATCGCCTATTATCATACCAAGCATGTAACCGTAGACGTTGAGCGCCGGCATTGCAGTCAGCGCCCATATCAGCAAGAATTGAAGCGCTTCTCCGCAAACGGCATTAAGAAGCACGCGCTTATGCTCATATATGCCGTTCATAACGCTTACAGTTACGGCAAGAAAATACCCTACTATCGTTTTTATGCCTATCAGTGCCGCAAGCTTCGGCGTCAGTGTTTCTGAAAACAGTATCTCGCAAAGCCTCGGCGCGAACGGTATCACCGCCGCCGTCAGCAGCCCGAAGGCCCCGGCAGTCAAAAAAGCTTTGCGGACGCGATTCCTTATGCACCGTATATCGCCGTTTTCATGGCTTGCCGATATTTCGGGCATAAGCACCGCGCAAAGCGCACCCACGAACGCCGCGGGCAAACACATAAGCGGCTCGGCCATGCCCGATATCCTCCCTAACATTCCTACGGCGCTTTCGGCGGAAAATCCCGCTTTTTTAAGCCTTGCCGGAAATACTACCGTTGACGCCGACGACAGAAGCGTCGCAGAAGCTGACGTCGCCACGGACGGAGCGGCTATCGCCATAAAACGCTTCCTTGAAAAGACCTTTTGCGAACAAAGACGGCTTTTTTCCGTTCTCAGTACCTTCATGTACGACACAGTCAAAAACGAAACGCTGAATATTTCGCTGAGCGTCATTCCGAGCATTATCAAAAATGCCGACAGCCTATGCTCTCCAATTCCAAAGCTTAAAAGCAGAAGTATCACGAGCGAGTATCTTATCGTTTGCTCTATAAACTCGGACAGTGACGCGATTTTCACCCTGTTCATGCCGAAAAGCGCCGATTTCATCACGTTTTCAACACCCGTAAGCAATATGCATATAGGTATCAGCCAAAGAGCGTCGGCCGTTCTCATGTCGCAAAGCACGTCGGCGGCAATCTGCTCGCGCAGCGCAAGCACCCCAAGCGCAAGCGGCAGCAGCAGCGACATCAGCACGCACAGCGCAAACCTTACCACCGAATCTACGCCCGCTACGCCGCGCTTCACATACACGCGAGCGCTCATACCTGTCACGGCGACGGATATGCCGGAAACGCAGACCGAATACAGCACCGAATATACCTGCATCGCGAGCGCGCTCACACCCATGCCTTCCGCCCCTGCAAGCCGGCCGAGCGCTATTCTGTACGCAAAGCCCATCAGCTGCAGCCCCATATTCGATGCCGACAGCATGAGCCAGCGCCTTGTAAGGGAATTATGCTTGTTGCGCATATTAAGACTCCGATTCGTGCAAACCATTTACGTTTATATGTTTATCTATATTTGCTCCGTCACCCTATAATGACGGCAAAAATCCGTGCTTTTTCGTCAACGCCTCCGCAGATCCGCAACATCATAAATTGATTTTTCTGTTGACCTGAATGAATTTTGACTATATACTCTTTAGCGTGAGAGGGAGTAACAGGCATGCCGCGTGAACGGCGTGCGGCATACAGCGTCATGACGGCGCAAGCCCGCTGTATGCCCAGGAAACGCTTGCGGTTCTGCGGTAAGACTTTTGCTTTGTTTATGCATCGCAAAAAGTCTTTTTTGTAATGTATACTTTCTCGCCGCCATCAAAAATATACTGAATAAGAGGTGATTTGTTTGCAAGATTTTCTCGGGCTCTTTTCAAATGTCATGAACTTTACATGGCAGCAGGGGCTTATGATACTTGTCGGCGCAACGCTCATTTATCTTGCCATTAAGAAAGAGATGGAACCCGCTCTGCTCCTCCCCATGGGGTTCGGCGCGATACTCGTGAACCTGCCTTTCGTTAACACCGAAGCCATCGAAACGCTTTTTAACGCAGGCATAGCAAATGAACTGTTTCCGCTGCTTCTTTTCATAGGGATAGGCGCAATGATTGACTTCGGTCCGCTGCTCTCTAATCCGAAAATGCTCCTTTTCGGCGCTGCGGCACAGTTCGGCATATTCTTTACGCTGATAATGGCGCGGCTTATCGGTTTCGAGATTAACGACGCGGCCTCTATCGCCATCATAGGCGCCGCCGACGGCCCAACGTCGATATACGCCGCAAATTATCTAAAGTCGAATTACAGCGGCGCAATAATGGTCGCGGCCTATTCGTACATGGCGCTTGTCCCGATAATACAGCCGCCCGTTATACGCATGCTTACGACTAAAAAAGAGCGGCTTATCCGTATGCCGTATAAGCCGAGCGCCGTCTCGTCAACAACGCGCATACTTTTCCCGATAATCGTAACCATACTCGCGGGAGTGGTCGCCCCTAAGTCCGCCGAATTGATAGGCTTCCTCATGTTCGGCAATCTCATAAGGGAATGCGGCGTTCTGAAATCGCTCAGCGAAAGCGCACAGAACCAGCTTGCGAACCTTGTCACGCTCATGCTCGGAATATCGGTCGCCTTCAAAATGCAGGCGGAGATGTTTGTACGCATTGAAACGCTCGCAATAATCGCGCTCGGCCTCGTCGCGTTCGTCTTCGACACGGCGGGCGGCGTGCTTTTCGCCAAGCTTATAAATATTTTCGCTAAAACAAAGGTTAATCCCATGATTGGCGCTGCGGGCATATCCGCATTCCCGATGTCGTCGCGCGTAGTGCATAAGATTGGACTTAAAGAGGATCCGAATAATTTCCTGCTCATGCATGCGGCAGGCGCGAATGTCAGCGGCCAGATCGCTTCCGTCATCGCAGGCGGGTTGCTTATATCGCTCGTGGAATCCATGATTGGCTGAGGAGGCGGAACATGAACATTTTAGACAGATTGTCGCTCAATGAAAGCGAAGAGCTCACCGCACCTGCGGATGAGACAAGTGCGACCGCATCGATAGAACTCGAATGGAAACCTGACACGCTTCAGGATTCGCTCATAATGACGGGTAAAGGCATGATGGGAGTATTCGTAGTCATAGGCGCGATATCCCTTATGATATTCATAATGAATAAGCTGTTCAAGAGCAAGCGCGGCAAAGCGTAATGCACCGACACGATGCACGCGCAAAAAAAGGACTGCTTCTTTCGAAGCAGTCCTTCTTATCTAGCAGTATCGGTTGAAAGGGGGGATAACCACTGCTTTTCACTTGCAGCTTTAGTATAGCATCGATTTTATGCTTATATATCACAAAACTGTTACAATATACTTAAACTTTAATTATTTTTTGTTTGCGAAACGCATTTAAGCTCGACGCAAACGATGTCCGGCCTGTTAAACAGCCTTATTGGGCATACGCTGTTTCCAAGCCCGCGGCTCACAACAAGAGTCGTGCCGTCCACCTGATACGCCCCCGCCGTATACTTTGGGAAAAAGCCCTGGTTCGGCGCGAACAATCCGCCTATCCACGGCAGTCTGAATTGTCCGCCATGCGCGTGGCCGCTGAATACCACATTTATGCCGAACCTCGCATACGAGTCTATCAGCTCGGGACGATGCGCAAGCAGCATCTTAAATTTGCTCGACCCATCGCCTATCGCACGTTTTATATGAAATTCGGCCACACCCGAATGATAGTCAGCCGTCTGAGTCTCACCTCGCGGATCCGAAATACCTATAAGATCTGTCGTGTCGCCGTTGCGTTCGATTGTTGTCACTGCATTCTCGAGCATCGTCACGCCGGCCTCGAGCATTTGCGCGCTCAGCGCTTCGTATTTATCCGGTACGCTCATCTCGTGGTTGCCGCTGACATAGTACACCGGCGCAAGCTTCACCGCTCCGCGCACGAACTCCATCGCCTTTTCAATATTCGTGTGTCTGGCATCAATAAGGTCGCCCGTGATCACGATAATATCCGGCCGCAAGTCGCATACGGCGTCAAGCAGCCTTGACTGCCCCTTGCCAAAGCGCTTGTTGTGCAAATCGGATATATGCACTATCCTGAAGCCGTCGAAGCCGTCAGGTACGTCTTGACTCGCATATTCAATGGATGTTACCGTCAAATCGTTGGCCTGCCAACAAACGAACACAGTCGATGCTGCAATCAACGCGGCGATCGCAGAAATGATCATTGTCCCCTTCCTCATTTGCTTTATCGCCGTGCGTCAGTTTTTCCCTCCCGGGGGTTCGGGCATCTCGCTTGGATTCGGCATTCCTTCGGGATGCTCGGGCATTCCGCCATGTCCGCCTTGTATGCCGGGCGTCCCGAATCCGCCTTCGCGCGTCACGTTATCCGAAACAGTATTGTCGAGACTAATCTCCGTAACCTGTTCGCCATCGATTTTTATCGAATACGTTTTACCCGTTTCAAGCCCGACGGCCGATATTGTCATCGAATTAAACGCGTCTTTCGCTTCATAAGACAGCACGGCTTTCCCGTCGCTGTCTATTAGCTCAATTTCTGCTCCCGAGCTGAAGCTCTTTCCAAGCGTCAGGCAAATTGAATGCTGTTTTGACGCATTGGCAGGCGTCTCAAGCATTGAACATCCGCCTATCGCTACCACCCTGCCGCCGTCAATCAGACACGCGCCGTTAGTGTCGAGCGGCACATCAGGGTCGTTGATTCCGCCGTCAATAACGAGTTCTCCGCCGGTTATCCATATATATCCGTTGGAATCAATACCGTCGCCTTTCGCGTTGATGTCTATCTTTCCGCCGTCTATATGTACAATGGCGTTGTTCTGTGCGGAAAACTTATCGTCGCGTCCCCATGCGTCCGACGCCTCATCATTTTCATCGCTGCCGCCTGCAGTGTTTATTCCGTCATCATGAGCGGTCAGTTTTATCACGCCGCCGCTTATAAGCGCTCCCGTTCCTTCGATACCCTCATAGCACTTTGCCACGCTTATATCGCCGCCCTTTATAATCATCTGCGCGTCTGCGTGAAAAGCGTCGTCGCCCGTGCTTATCTCAAAGCTGCCGCCCGCAACATAGATATTCGAATTTGAGTGAATCGAATCATCAGAGGAATCGATTTTTAGCGTGCCGCCGAGTATTATCACATCCGCTTCGGCACTTATTCCCTTGCCGGTCTTATCTCCGCGCGCCTGTCCGCGGCCGCCGAACGTCACCGCACCGCTTCCGCCGCCGCAGCTAAGCGTTATATCGCCATTCTCGATGTAAGCAATCGTCTTGGCCGCTATTCCGCCGCCGCCCGACGTTATGCTCACCTCGCCGCCGCATATGTAGACATAGCCCTTTTCAGCGCTCTTGTCATTCGTCGATTTTATGCCCTTGCCCGCAGCGTCTACGCTTATTCTGCCGCCGCCTATCAGAACCGCATCGCGTCCTATAATTCCGTCGTCAACGGAGCTGATGATGACAGCGCTGTCAAAGATTTTCAGCTTATCCTTCGAGACTATGCCGTTGTTGAACTTGCCTGTCACGGTAAGCTTTCCGCTGCCGTTTATCGAAAGGTCGCCTTGGCTGAACACCGCTGCATCGGGTTCATTCGCATCGCCGGCGTAAAGCTCGTTCCTTTCACCGTCGGATATATAGTTCTCCGTGCCGTCGGCAAGCGTGATTATGAGCTTTTTACACTCGCGCGCATATATTGCAGAGCCGTTTCCGCATGAAAGGTTCACGTCGTTGAGCACCAGCCGCACCGTATCGTCGGCCGCGCAATCTATAAGTATGCTCGCATTTTCGTTTTTGCCGCTCAGCACATAAACGCCGCCGCTTTTTATCTCGTATATGCCGTCTATTTCAGATACGTCCTTCTTCGTCGCCTCGGCATCGTTCCATTCGGACGTCTTATCCTTTGTTTTGAACTCGCCGAGTTTGCGTCCGCTCATTATGCCTTCGAGTGTGATAAATTCATAGCCTTGCACCGTGTCGCGCATCTTATCTTCGGCTTGTGCATCGTTCTGCGGTGTCTGCGCGCCGGGCGTCGCGTTTACGCCGTCAGGATTGCCGCCGTTTTGCAGTCCGCACGCACATATCATCAGCGCTGCCATAATGCAGACGAGCGCGATAAGTTTATTTTTCATGATATACCTCCTTCGATATAACAAATTTGCTCATTTGGTCAACATCTTGTGTTCGCGGCGTCGCATTATCTCCGATGCTGTTTTGTCGAGCAGCTTTGACGGCTCGCAGCTCATGCCGACCGTCACATTCGGCCTGTTTGCGCCGTGGAAATCGCTGCCGCATGTCGTTCTCAGCCCGTTTTGCGCAGCAATCGATATAAAAAGCTCTTTCTGGCCCTGCGTTGACGACGGATAGAATGCCTCTACGCCCCATAGCCCCGCATTCGCGAGCTTTGCTATTGCCGCATGAGGATTGCCGTGCATCTTGCAAGGGTGCGCAATGACCGAGATCCCGCCCGCGCCATTTATAAGGCGTATCGCCTCTTCCGAGTCTATCCGTTCGAAATCGGCATACGCGGGTTTCCCTGCGCCGATGAGACGCTTGAACGCATCGCTTCTGTCGGTCGCAAAGCCGTTTTTTACAAGCAGGTTTGCTATCGTCAGGCGCGTCATCGTTCCCCTGCAGGACAGTTCGCTTTGCGAAACATCGTACCCGAGAGCGCGCAGCTTTTTAAGTATCGCCGCAGTTCGCTCCGCTCGTTTCTCCATCTGCCGCCGCAGCGCCTCGCAAAGCTCTGCGTTCTCCATATCAAAATCGAGCCCGAGCATGTGAATCTCTTCCTCGCCGTTCCATGTGTCTATCTCTATGCCGCTTATCACGGTCACCCCAAGCTTTTTTCCCTCATCCGCCGCTTCGAGGCAGCCCGCGAACGAGTCATGGTCCGTCAGCGCCAGAAGCTCAACGTCCGCATCGCGCGCCGCTCGAACAACCTCGCGCGGCGAAAGCGTCCCGTCGGACATATAGGAATGTGTATGCAGATCGGCTTTCATAGTATTCTCCTTTGAAAATGCCGTACACCATCACGGCGTACGGCATTTTGCGTTTTGTTATTGGCCGGAGCTTCCGCCGCCCTTCGGAATGCCGCCGTCGGCTTCCCTCAGACGCACCAGCGCTTCAAGGTCATCCGCATCGCGTCTTTGCTTCGGCTCGTCCTCCTTCTTCGAGCTTTCTTCGCGCTCCTTGCGCTCCTGCTCGCGTTTTTCCATCTTCTCGCGATACGGAACAAGCTCAAGCTCTTCTCCCTCGTATATCTTTCTGAATTCGTCGCCCGTCATGCGCTCATACTCAATGAGCTTGTTCGAAACCCTTTCGAGCGCCTCCATATCGGAAGAAATTATATCCTTTGCCCGATTATACTGCTCTTCGATTATGCGGTATATCGCCGCATCAATTTTTGCCGACATGTTTTCAGAGCAGTTGTTTGTATGTCCGAGCTCCTTGCCTATAAAGACCTCCGTTTGGCCGCCGAGGAACACGGGCCCTATCTCTTCACTCATACCGAATTCCACAACCATACGCCTTGCAAGTGTGCTCGCGCGCTGCAAATCGTTATATGCGCCCGCGCTTATATCGGGCAGCGCTATCTCCTCCGCCGCCCTTCCGCCAAGCAGCATCGCTATCTCGTCGAGCAGTTTACACTTTGTAAGATGGTTGCTTTCCCTGTCGGGCAGCGTCATTGTGTAGCCGTTCGCCATGCCGCGAGGTATTATCGTAACCTCATGAACGGGGTCGCATCCCTTGAGCTTCAACGATACTATTGCGTGTCCCGACTCGTGATACGCCGTTATGCGTTTATCCTCCTCGGTTATTATACGGCTCTTTTTCTCGGGGCCCATCATGACGCGTGTTATAGCCTCCTCGAGCTCATCCATCGTTATTTTATCCTTGCTGAAGCGCACCGCAAGTATAGCGGCCTCATTAAGCACGTTTTCGAGATCGGCGCCGGTGAAGCCGGGCGTACGCTTTGCAAGAACGCTTAAATCGACATCGTCAGCAAACGGTTTGCCCTTGGCATGCACCTTGAGTATGGCCTCCCTGCCTTCAACGTCGGGATAGTTGACGACTATCTGCCTGTCAAATCTGCCCGGCCTTAAGAGCGCAGGATCGAGTATGTCCGCCCTGTTCGTCGCGGCTATGACTATTATGCCCTCGTTCACAACGAATCCGTCCATTTCAACGAGCAGTTGGTTAAGCGTCTGCTCGCGCTCATCATGGCCGCCGCCAAGACCGGTTCCGCGTTGGCGTCCCACGGCGTCAATTTCGTCTATAAACACTATCGCAGGAGCACATTTTTTCGCCGTCGCAAATAAATCTCTCACGCGGCTCGCGCCCACGCCAACAAACATTTCCACAAAATCGGAACCCGATATCGAAAAGAAAGGCACGTTGGCTTCGCCCGCAGCGGCTTTCGCAAGAAGCGTTTTACCCGTGCCGGGAGGGCCGACGAGCAGCACGCCCTTCGGTATCCTTGCTCCCATCTTTATGAAGCGCTTTGGGGCTCGGAGAAACTCTACAACCTCCTGCAGCTCCTGCTTCTCCTCCTCGGCGCCCGCAACGTTTGCGAACGTTATCCTATCCGGGTTGCCCATCGTCACCTTGGCGCGGCTCTTCGAGAAGTTCGTCATCTGTTTGCCGCCGCCCTGCGCCCTTATCATGACTATGAATAGCACAACGAGAAGTATCATCGGCAGCGAATATGTCAGTATGGTAAAAAACGACACATCGCTCACGACCATGACGCGATACTCAAACGGATAGTCGGCTGTCGTTACCTCGTCCGTCCCCTTAAGCTTTGCGGTCAGCACGGCCATATCGGTCGAAAACTGCTCTACCGACGGCACGACCGTAAAAAAGTCACACTTTCCCTTTTTGAAAAAGTCCTTATCTATGCTGTATTCCGAATTTTTATATATTCCGTATACCGTATCCTTTTGAAGCTGAAGCGCCGCGACTTTATCGTCCCGAACGAGCTCCAGGAACTCCTTATAGCGTATTTCTTCGGGCTGTTTGGATAATAACCCCAGACTGCTCGAGAATATCAGAATTATAACGGCGAGCATTACTACGAAGATTATCGTTCCGCCAAATTTTTTCAAAGCACATCCTCCTGCGCGTTCTTACTGTGTTTATTATGCTATAGTATCATAAAAAGCTGCGCCGTTCAAACGCGGCCGCGGCTTTTTTATGTTTACCGCGTGAAAAGTTTGTGAACTTGCGATTTTTGCCGCTCAGCCCCTCGACGCAAGGCTGACTGCTATTTTCGCCGCAAGCACAACGTTATTTTTCACAAGCCGTATGTTTGTTTCCAAGCTTTCGCCGCCCGTCAGCCGCTGTATCCTGTCAAGCAGGAACGGCGTTATCGCTTTTCCCTTTATTCCGTTCGCATCGGCTTCGCGCAGCGCCTCGCTTATCGCGCGATCTATCGTCTCGCCGCCCATCTCATATTCTTTGGGGACAGGGTTCCCTATAACCATACCGCCGTCAAGACCTATTCTGCTGCGAGCGGCAATTATGCGGGCGATTTCCTCGGCGCTCGACGACATATAAGGCGCCATGAACCCGCTGCTTCTTGTGTAAAACGCGGGGAATTCTTCCGTTCCGTACGATATTACCGGAACGCCCTTCGTCTCAAGATACTCAAGCGTTAGGCCTATATCGAGTATACTCTTTGCGCCGGAGCATACGACGGCCACATTCGTGCGCGCAAGCTCCTCAAGGTCTGCCGATATATCCATTGTTTTTTCGGCTCCGCGATGCACGCCGCCTATGCCGCCCGTCGCAAACACGCTTATGCCGGCCGCCGCCGCGATTATCATGGTGCCCGCTACAGTGGTCGCACCGTCAAGCTTTCGCGCCGCAATTATGGGAATATCCCGCCGCGACACCTTAGTGACGCGTGTCCCCGCCTTTCCAAGATACTCTATCTCATCCCGTGTGAGACCTGCGCAGAGCTCGCCGCCTATTATCGCGCATGTCGCGGGAACTGCCCCGTTATTTCTCGCCGTTTCCTCACATTCAAGCGCCGTGACTACGTTCTTCGGATACGGCATTCCGTGCGAAATTATCGTGCTCTCGAGCGCAACGACGGGTTTTCCCTCCGAAATCGCCTCGCTGACTTCTTTTGAAAGCTTTACGTTCATTATAATTCCTCCATATTCTCGACAGCCACGACGGGCTGTATCCATTTCATGCTTCTAAATCTTTGTATGCACATTATGTTTTTGGGTATATCCTCACAAAGCAGCATCACCGTATAGACTATCAGGAAGTTTATCTTAAATACCAGCCCTAAAATCGCCGTTACAGGCAGCGCAAAAAGCCAAAGACACATCAGGTCGAATTTCATGCCCGTTTTCGTGTCTCCACCTGCCCTGAAAATGCCGACAATGCTTATGTAGGGTATGTTTCTCACGCCCATCTCTATGCCGTATATCATAAGAAGCGCGGCGGCCGTCGTTTTGACGTAAGCGTCGCTGTTAAAGAGCGTAAGTATCGGACCGCGCAGCGCTATCACGCCCGCGCCGATTATGACCGCCATCACCGGCACTATTACCATGAATCGCCCGGCATATGTCTTAGCTTTATCGATATCGCCCGCGCCTATGCTTTTCGCAACGATGACGTTACAGGCGTTGCAGACGCCGACGAAAAACACGAACGCTATGTTTTCAACCGTTCTGAATATAGTAAGCGCCGCATAATTATCCGTACCCATATGCCCGAACACCGCATTATAGCACATCACGCCGAGCGCCCAGAGCGACTCGTTCGCAAGCACGGGAAGCGATTTTTTGAAGAAGCTCTTCGCAAAATCCTTCGATATTCTGAATCCTGCCCGGAAGTTGGAGGCAATCGCGTTTTTCTTTGCGCGCGACATTATAAGCAGCAGCACCGGCGCGATAAGCGCCGCTATTGATGTCGCATATGCCGCGCCGTCGACACCGAGCTGCGGACAGCCGAATTTGCCGAAAATGAGCGCGTAGTTAAGCACAGTGTTTATGGCTACCGACAGGGCGCTCGTAATAAGCGGCAGCTTTACCTCCTCAACCGAACGCAGCACAATGGAGCACGTCTGGCTGAGCGCCACGCCGAGATATGATATGCACGCTATCCTTATATAGCTCGCCCCAACCGCTATTACGTCCGCATCGTTTGTGAATAAACCAATCAGCGTTCCGGGCATGACAAGCGCCGCCGCAATAAACAAAAGCGCTATCGGTATATTACAAAGAAGCATCATGACATACGCGCGCGAAATGCCGTCCTTATCGCCGTTTCCCCAATACTGCGCGACAAACACGGTGCCTCCCGAGGCAATGCCAAACATGGCAATATTACAGAAAAAGGATATCTGCGAGCCTATGCCTACAGCGGCTATCGCCGTATCGCCGAGCCTTCCGACCATAAGCGTATCGATCAGCGACAGCGACGTTGTCAAAAGGTTTTGAAACGCTATCGGCAGCGCAAGCCGCAGCAGCGCCTTCCAAAACACTTTATCATGAAAAACGTTTTTTTTCATATAAAACTCCATTTTTAACTATGCAGCAATCATACCACCGCCGCACTTATTTTACAAGCGCATGCGGTGCCCTTATTGCCATAACATTGCGCTCAGACGCATGTTTTGATGCAGGAGGATATATCCGCGAAGTTTAACGATATGCCGCATTCACGTCCAACTGTCGAACGATGCCCGAACAAATCTCGGAGCGCTCTCGAAACGCACCGGAAATACAGCGACATTTGATGAGGCTGATTATATTTTCATTAAAATATGAGCAGCTTAATACGGCAGTCAATACCATGTTCTCGCTCGCGCATGCAGGGCATTCGATTAACGCCGATGACAAATCCTGCGATACCTCCGCAATCGATGGTCTTTTATTCACCCGGAAAAATCGGGTTTCCTTTTATCGCCGCCTTCTCCGCCGTCCGAGCGCGGCGCGCGGGGCGGCGCAGCCGCCGCGCCCGCAGGGCGCAAGCTTCCGCAGGAAGCGCGAGCCGCGCGGAGCTTGGAAAAAGCAAAGAAGCGGGGCTGTTAAGGGAACAGCCCCGTTGAGTGTCGGCAATAGTGGCATACTGCCGCTTTTTCGAGTTTTTCTCGTGTTTTGCCTCTCGCATTCGCTCCCGGGCGGCAAAACCCGCAAAGTACGAAAACCTATGGGGTTTCATCCGTTTTGACGCACATGCCGTCAAGGCCGGAATTAGCTTAAGGGGCTGCGGTCCTTAACAACCCCGGAGTTTTTCGACAGCCCCGCCCGTATTGACGGTTATTCGTTTACTTGTTGAGTGCAAGACGCTCGAACTCGTCTACGCGCTCTTCATATGAGCGCAGGCTCATACGCCAAAACTCCTTATCTGTCAGGTCGATTCCCGCTATCTTTGCCGTATCCTCAACGCTGTTTACAGTAGTTGCCTTGAGTAGCTCCTTATACTTTGATATAAACGAAGCGCCTTCGTTTACATATTTGGTATAAAGCCCTCTTGCGAACAGGCCGCCAAACGCATATGGGAAGTTGTAGAAGCTTGTGCCGCTGCTGTAATAGTGCGACTTGCAAAGCCACATGTAAGGATGCCTAAACTCCCTGTCAAGTCCGTCGCCATATGCCTCGTCCTGCGCCTTGAGCATCATCTCGCACAAAGTATCGGGGAACATGAACGATTCTTCGCGGTTCGCAAACACCTGCGTTTCAAAATAATAGCGAGAATAGATGTCGCATATTATCTGCGTCGTGTCCATGAGCTGGCCCTCTATAAGCGCAAGCTTTTCCTGCGGGTCGGCAGCGTTTTTTATGGCGGCGTCCATTATCACATGCTCATTGAATGTCGACGCGGTCTCGGCGACGGGCATTGAGTAGTCACGGTTAAGCGGCCTGTGGCTTTCGATATTGAGATTGTGGAAAGCATGGCCGAGCTCATGCGCAAGCGTAACGACGTCGCTGAACGAACCGTCGAAATTTGTCAGCACACGGCTTTGACCATATGATGGCAGGCCTAAGCAGAAGGCCCCTCCTACCTTGCCCTCATGCGGGTAGAAATCAATCCAGCTCTCATTGAACGCCCTTTCGACCATATCATGGAGTTCCTTATCGAAATTGCCGAATATATTGAGCAGATAGCTGCGCGCCTCTTCGGTCGTATACGTTTTATCGCATTTGCCCATCGGCGCAAAAAGATCGTACCACGGCAAACCGTTTTCGTGTCCGAGCGCTTTTGCCTTAATCTTTAGGTAGCGGCGGAAAAGCGGCATATATTCATGCATCGCCTCCATAAGCGCGTCAAGCGTTTCGCGCTTCATGCGCGCGTCTTGCAGCGTCTTGTCAAGCGGCGAAGCGTAACCGCGCAGCCTGCTTTCGTTTATGACTTGGAGCTTAATGCTGTTAAGCGACGCGGCAACCGAGTCTTTTATCTTGTCATAGCATGCAAGCTCTGCTTCGTATGCTTCGCGTCTCACAGCGGGATCGGGGTCGTACGCCTTGTTGCGTATTGACGACAGGTTTAGTGTTTCTCCCCTGAAATCAGCCGTCACAGACGATGTTAGCGAGCTTTGCAGATCGCTCCACGCACTGCCGCCGCTTATGTCGTAAAGCGCCATTATTTCTTCGGCTTCCTCGCTCAAGAGATATTTGTTATCCTTGACTATGTTATTAAGCAGATACTCGTAACTCTTTAGCAGCTCATCTCCGGCGATGAGTTCATCAAGGTTTTCCGTTGAAGCGATGTACTTACGGAACGATGTCGTTGCCTTTGTCGTAGCGCTCATTTTCGCCATAAGCTGACCCATGTACGACGCCGCCTGCGCGTCGCGCGTGTTCACGCTCATATTGAGGCTGCAAAATGCGTAAAGGCCAAAGGTAAGCTCGTTGAAGTTCTCAGTGAGCACAAGATAATCATGTATCGCTTGAGCGGGGGGCATCTTCTCCTTTGAATCGGACAGCTCGTTCAGGCGCTTTATCAGGCCGTCGACGGCTTCCATATCAGCTTTGAATTTTGGATCGTCATATCCGTGGTACAAAAAATCAAGAGACCATTCTTTGTTCATTTTATTCCTCCGTTGCAAAAAGCAATTTATTGGCTATATTATATCAAATCATCTTTCCCCTGTCCACACACCCGAACGCAAGTTTTCGGAAAAATCGGCTGAGCACGCCCGACGCGCAGCACTCTCTGCCGCTTCTTAATCAAAAGCTGCGTGCGCGGGTGCAAAACGGCTCCGAAAATCATATTCTGTAATCATGACAAAGCTTATTATATACGATAACAAGGCCGATTCGTTTATATGCATCGACGACATGCAGCGTCCGCTGCCTTTTGCACCGTTCTGTGCCCCGCCGCTTCATAGCTTTCTGCGCCTTTGCCATGCGGAAACCGTCTGGACGGACAGAAGAGCTATCGAAGCGCTCGACGCTGCATCGAGAACATGGGGTGCGCCGCTCGACGCAAGGCTTGCTTTCAAATGCTTTTCGCCCGCTGCCGCGCCGTCCCCGCAAATGCTTGGACTAACGTTAAAGCTGAATCTTTCAGGCCTTACGCCGTCCGAACGCTGTGAGCTGAAGCGCCTCATGATAAGCATGGGCGATTTTGAAAAAGTGTCTGCATCATATGAATCCGCGGGCGTTTTGACGGCAATAAAGCGCATCTCATGCTCATGCGGAACTCCTCTTTGCTTTCCCGAAGCGTCCGTAGGCAGCAGGGGTGTTTACGCCCTCCTGCTTCAATCGGCGCTTGCGGCGCTCGGCGAACCCTGCTGCATTACGGGAACGCTGTCGTGCTCCGATGTGGCGGCATCATTGCGTGCCGCAAAAAAACTCGGCGTCGAAGGCTGTTCGCGTATCGACTGCCGCGTGCTTAAAAGCATCTTCGGCAGCTAAGGCATACGCTTAGCAGGCTCCGCTATTTCGCTGAGCGATATTATATCGTGCTCCGTTTTCGTTTCAATGCAGCGCGCAATTTGGAAGGCTGAAAATCAAGCGCACATCCGCTTCGGGCAAAAAGCCTCTCATAAAGCCGCTTCATGGCCATTTTGCTCCGATTGTTTCAGATAAGCCGCGCGCCGTTTTGACGGGAGCGTCCGCTATATGACGCATCAAGGCATTTCTTTTCGCCCGACTCGGTAATTTGGCCTTGTCTTTACAGGCTGCGGCACATATAATTGAATCATGAGTGACAACATTTCCACTGTCGGTATTATTCCGATACGCGACGCTGTATGCGGCACGGCATTAAAGCATCCCTTACAGCAAAGCCCGCTTGTTTTAGCATACATCGGCGATACGGTGTATGATCTTTTTGTGCGTGCTTCGCTCGTATGCTCTACAGACAATACGGCGCACGCACTGCATATGCTTGCGACAAAATATGTGCGTGCAAGCGCCCAGTCGTATGCCTACCGCGCCATTGAGGACATGCTTACGGACGACGAAAAGTATATATTCAGGCGCGGGCGAAACGCACACCCGGCAACCGTACCGAAAAATGCCGACGTAGGCGATTACCGCACCGCAACGGGCTTTGAGGCGCTGCTCGGATATCTTTATCTTTCCTGCGAAAACGAAAGGCTCTGTGAAATAGCGCAGCGCGCAATAAAATGCATTGAAGAATCTATGAAAGGCGGAGAAAAAAATGGCTTACGGAAACAATAAAAGCGGCGACTACGGGCGCGGCAAGGGAAAAAACGACTACAGCGGCTCAAAGGTTCGCTATAACGAAAAGGAAGGCACGTTTGAATCGGGCTGCCGCTATAACGGCAGCAAGGGCGGCTTCAGTGACGGCAATGCGAAAAAAGGTGCGCGCAGCAGCGGCGGAGGCATGAACCCCCGCGCAGACCTCCGTAATGGAGGCCATCAGGTATATGAGCGCCATAACAGCGGCAAAAAACCATACAATGAGCGCTGCGACCGATATGATGAGCGCGGACAGAAACGCTTATACGAACGCGGCGACGACGTTACCGCGCCCTTCGCCCCCGGAATGAACGCAGCTCAAAACGCGCCTGCAAGCGAAGACGCACTCCCGAACATACTCATGGGCAGAAACGCCGTCAAGGAAGCCGTAAAATCAGGAACGAGCATAGATAAGCTTCTCGTAAGCCGTGAACAGGACGGTTCGCTCCGTGAAATAATCGGCCTTGCCCGCGACAGGAACATAATAATACACGAGGTCGCGCGCCAAAAACTCGACGAAATATGTATGCCGTTCGGCCATGGCCAAAAGACCGGCAGCCATCAGGGTATAGTCGCATATGTCCCCGGCATTGATTATTGCGACATCTCAGATATACTCAATCTCGCTCAAGAGCGCGGCGAAAAGCCGTTCATATTGCTGCTCGACGGCATAGAGGATCCGCACAATATGGGTTCGATAATCAGGAGCGCCGTTTGCGCCGGCGTCCACGGTGTTGTCATTCCAAAGCGACGCAGCGTTTCAATAACCGCCGCCGTTTCAAAAACCTCGGCCGGCGCCGTGTCGCACATGCTGATATCGCGCGTTTCCAATCTCGGCGGAGTCATTGACAGGCTCAAGGGCGAGGGACTTTGGATCGCAGGCGCCGATATGGCGGGTACATCGATGTACGAAACCGACCTTCGCGGAGCTATAGCGCTCGTCATCGGCAGCGAGGGCGAGGGGCTCGGCAGACTCATAAAAGAAAAATGCGATTTTCTCGTGTCTATACCAATGTTCTCTGAGCTTGATTCGCTAAACGCGTCCGTCGCCGCCGGCATACTCATGTTCGAAAAAAAGCGCCGCGACAGATAAAAATGGACGTCATAATCGTTGACGGGTATAACGTCATTAACGCCTCGAAAAAGCTTATGCGGCTTGATCTTGCTCACGCGCGCGACGAGCTTTTCGATATGCTCAGGAATTATTCGGGCTTCACGGCGTCAAAGATAATGCTCGTTTTCGATGCTCACAAGCAGAACACACCCGAAAACATCGAAGGAACGCTCGATACAGGTATGCTCGTTTACACGGGCGCAGGCGAAACGGCGGACATGTTCATCGAGCGCACGGTGCGCCTCATATCGCCGCAGATTGACCGCATAAGAGTCGTCACAAGCGATAACCTCGAACAGGTCATGATAATGGGCTACGCCGAAAGAATGAGCTCGCGCGAGCTGCTCGCCGAGATAGAGCGCGCGGAGCAGGAATACGAAAAAACTTACCTTCAAAAGCATGATACGCTTCACACGCGCAATATGCTCGAAGGCCGTTTGGGCGAAGCCATGCGCGATTCGCTCGAACGCATGAGACGCGGAGGACGATAAATGCATTCAAAACGCGGAGAGCTCGATTACAAGTCAATGACCGATGAGCAGCTCGTGGATATGTTCAAGCGCGGCGACGAAATTGCCGCGGCGGAAATATACACGCGCTACAAAAACACCGTTCGCCTCAAGTCGCGCCCATATTTTATACTCGGCGCGGACAGAGACGATATAGTTCAGGAGGGAATGATCGGCCTTTTCAAGGCCATGCGCGACTACTCCCCCGACAAGCAGACCGTTTTTCACACGTTCGCAGAGCTATGCATAACGCGCCAAATAATCACGGCAATACAAAACGCGACGCGCCAAAAGCATGCGCCGCTTAATTCCTATATATCTCTCAGCCGTCCGCTGCAAAATGACGACCCCGACAGGCAGCTCATAGACGTTTTGCCCGCTCACGGCAAAAGCAATCCTGAGGAGCTTGTAATAAGCATGGAGACGTTCGAGTCGATGATTTCTTTCATAAAAAGCGATCTGACGCCGCTCGAATACGATACTCTCGCGCTCTTCATGGAAGGCAGAAGCTATCAGCAGATAGCCGACAAGCTCGGCTGCGGCACAAAAAGCGTAGACAATGCGCTCCAGCGCATAAAGCGCAAGGTGCAAAAGCAAATGAACGAACAAGGAGAATAAAATGGCTTACGCTGACGAAGTATTTATCGCAAACTGTAAGGATATACTCGAAAACGGCGTCCGGGACGACGACCTTGACGTGCGCCCAAGATGGGAAGACGGTACTCCCGCCCACACGATAAAGCGGTTTTGCATCGTAAACCGCTATGACCTGTCAAAAGAGTTTCCCGCGCTCACTCTGCGCCGCACATACCTCAGGAACGCCGTGGATGAGCTTTTATGGATATGGCAAAAGCGCTCGAACAACGTCAACGACCTGAACAGCTCAATATGGGACGCATGGGCCGATGAGGACGGCTCTATCGGCAAGGCTTACGGATATCAGCTCGCAATCGAGCATGAATACAAGGAGGGTATGTTCAATCAGGTGGACAGGGTTCTTTTCGACCTGAAGCATAACCCGCAAAGCCGCCGAATACTGACAAACATGTATAATCATGCCGACCTTCACGAAATGAACCTCTATCCTTGCGCGTACGGCATGACATTCAACGTTGCAGGCGACAAGCTTAACGCAATCTTAAACCAGCGCTCGCAGGACATGCTCGCGGCGAACACATGGAACGTATGCCAATATGCCGTACTCGTCCACATGTTCGCGCAGGTATCGGGGCTCAAGGTCGGAGAGCTCGTGCATGTAATAGCCGACGCTCATATATACGACAGGCATATCCCGATAATCGAGGAGCTTATAAAACGCGAGCCGCGCGAAGCTCCGACGTTCATAATCGACACAAGCATAACCGATTTTTACGATTTCACTCCGCAAAGCGTAAAGCTCACGGATTATCACCCGCACCCGTTTGACGTTAAGTATCCTATTGCAATTTGATGCACCCCTGTTGAATCGGGCATAGCGAATAAGCGATTAAAATTTTATAAACGAACAACGCTATTATTAAAGCGAACCCGCGACAATTTGCGCGGGTTCGTTTCCAAGCTTCTCGTAATAAATTTGCCGCTTATCTTTTCCTGTGCTTCGGAGCGACTATGACGCGCCTGTTAGGCTCCTCGCCCTCGCTGTGCGTCGTAACGTATGGATTGCCCTGGAGCGCCGAATGCATAACCCTGCGCTCATACGGATTCATGGGCTCAAGCGCGCGCTGTCTGCCTGTCGCCTTGACCTGCGCGGCAACCTTGCGTGCAAGGCGGATTAACGTCTCCTCCCGCTTGCACCTGTAGCCCTCCGTATCAACCATAACTCGCTTATAGCCGTCCTCTTTACGGTTCTTGTTCACATACAGCGAAGCAAGATACTGTATCGCATCGAGCGTCTCTCCCCTGCGGCCGATAAGCACGCCCTGCGTTTTGCCGTCTATGCGCATCATCACCTCGTCGTCGTTCGAGCAGGCAAGCACGTCTGCTTCTATGCCCATGTGTCTGACAAGGTCGAGCACAAACTGTGCTCCGGGCTCGTTTTGCGCAGCTTCCTTCGTATAGTCGATACTCTCGTTGTTGCGCATCAGCTTAAGCTCCTGCCGCTCCCTGCGCCGCGCTCTTACAGGGCGCTCACGCTCTTCACCGCTCATCACCTGCTCTGCGTCTCCGCTCGGCTCCGCTGCGTTTATCTCAACAGGCGTCGGCACCTTTTCTGCAACGGCACCGGCGTTTTCCGCTTTAAGCGCGGTCACATCGTTTTCAGGCTCTTCCGTTTTCTTCGGCACCTCGGGCGATTCGTATCTGTCGCGTTTGAAGCCGTCCTTTGTTTTCTCGGCACGCGCGGGCCTTTCTCTGCGTTCCTGCATTTCGGGCCTTTCGCATTTGTCCCCGCGCTCGGGGCGTTCGGGCTTTTCTCGCCTGTCGCGCCTTTCGCCTCTGTCGCCGCTGCGCTCGCGCCTGTCGCGCTGTCTTCCTGCGTCGCCTCTGTCTCGGCGCGCAAGTTCCTTGAAGTCGGGGACTACGACATCCTCGGGCTCCTTCTGTGTAAGGCGCACCTTTGCGGGCTTCGCGCCTATGCCGAGTATGCCGCTCGTCTCATGCTGCAATACCTCTATTGTTACCTCGTCTATCGAAATTTCAAGCTGCTTCAAGCCGTTAAATACAGCAGCATCAACGGACTTGCCTGTTGCCTCTATTGTCTTTAGCGTCATTTTTTCTCCCCCGAAGCACCTGCGGCGTCAGGCGCTACGCGCGGATACTTCTTATTCAAAATCAAGTTGATAACTATCATGCAAACGTTGCTGATCGACCAATATATTGCGAAAGCCGCATTCGAGCTTAAGCACGCGATAAAGCTGACGATCGGGAACATGTACATCATTAGTTTGTTCGTCTGCTCCTGCTGCGACGCCGCGTTGCCGGCGCTTGCCGATTTATCCTTCGGCTTTTTGGGCTGCTGAAGCTTAGATGCAAGGAACATGAGTCCGCCTGCGATGAGCGGCCATATGAACCAACCGTTGTTATGGCCTGCATACATCTCTTTGAACGGCGCCGTAAGCGTATTATATGTTGCTATCGCGGAATCACTCGTCAGGAACGTCCAAACCGTCTTAACTTCACCGCCGACAACCATCTTGCTCTGTATCGCAAGGCCGAGCTGCTCAAACGTCAGCAGTGCGTCCGGATTATGCTTAAAGAAAAGAAGGTGCGAAAGATTTTTCGTCGACAGGAATGATACGGCGTCCATAACGACGGGCTTAAAGCCGTTATCCGCCTGCCAGATGTTGTTTACCCAAAGGAACTTGTAGCTAGCGAAAAGCTTCGCCGCTTCGGCGGCATCCCTGTTCGCCGTCAGAAGAAGCTCTATCATTTGCTCGTTTGCCCAGTATCTGAACGCCTCAAAGAAGCAGATAAACAACGGGAATGTTATAAGAAGCGGCAGGCAGCTCGACCACATGCTCACGCCGCCCTCTTTCATCAGCTTTTTATGCTCTATCTGAAGTTTTTGCGGATTGTCTTTGTATTTTTTTTGCAGCCGTTCAAGTTCGGGCTGTATGAGCGCCATCTTCGCGCTTGACTTGCGCGTCTTTATATCGCTGAAAATCGTGACGCATCTTAACAGGACCGTGCATACCACAATGGTAAGCACCGTGTTCTCAAGCGCTATGTTCGAGTAAACCCACTTCATAGCCTCAAGAAACCAATTCGATAGGAAAAACGCTCCCTCCACGGATGCCCCTCACTTTCGTTCGTAAGTTTTCTTTTTTCGTGTCGGATACTCGTCCGGCACAGGATCATAGCCGCCCTGTGCAAAAGGGTTGCAGCGCAAAAGCCTTCGCATGGCAAGCAAAAATCCCCTTCGCGCCCCAAAGCGCTTCACGGCTTCGAGCGCATATTGAGAGCAGGTCGGAATGTAGCGGCACGAAGCCGGCAGAAGCGGCGAAACAAATCGCCTGTAGCCTTCAATCAGTCCAAGAATTATGCCCTTCATCGCTTTGCGCCCAGCTCCGCGATAAGGTTCGCTTTTTCCAAAAGTCCGCTTACATCGCTCACGAGCAGCTCAAACCGCTCGTCCTTAGCTTTTTCTCGCGCAATAAAAACAAGATTCCAGCCATGCGCGATCCTGTCGAAATTGCAGTCTATCGCAGCCCTCAGCCGCCGTTTTATCCTGTTTCGCGCAACGCTGTTTCCAAGCCTTTTGCTCACCGAAATGCCGATCCTCAGCGAATCATGACGGCCGCGTGTGTAAAGGAGAACCGCCGAGCGGCACTTTTGCGCCTTGCCCGCCCTGTATACGCGCTTGAACTCCTTATTGCGTTTCAGTGAAAAACAGCGTTTCAAATCTTACCTCATCGCGTTTTTAAGCGCCTCAAGGGGTGAGCTTTCCCCACCCCATAACAGCATCGCTTTATTCAGAGGCATCAAAAACGCCATAGCGCACTCAAGGCTTACGCCGAGAGCCTTTTTCTGCCCTTAAGCCTTCTGCGGGCCAGCACGTTCCTTCCGTTAGCGGTCTTCATGCGCTGACGGAAGCCGTGTACCTTTTTCCTCTGCCTTTTCTTAGGCTGGTAGGTCTGTAGCATTTCAAGCACCTCACTTCAAGTAATACTAATTACGAAAGAGATCTGCCCTCGCATTTCGCCCCGGGCACGTCTCGTTCCAATCGCTGCGCACAATGCGCCATACCAAGCTATTATATCTGCGATATCAAAAACCGTCAAGGGGTGAAACCCTTCAATTATGTATTCTTTTGCTCGGTTCAAATCGAGTAAAAGCCTCAACGCCTGCTTTATCATATTTTGCCAATCTGCATCTCGGCGGCCGAGTTCGACAATCGTGGATTTTTGTATTATCGTCATTGACATTTCTTTGAATGGGCTTGCATTTTCTCGCTTTCGTGTTAAAATGATTGTGAAACAATAAACGGAGGTAATTATCATGGCATACGTAATCAATGACACCTGCATTTGCTGCGGCGCTTGCGCTGCCGAATGCCCCGTCGGCGCTATCAGCGAAGGCGATGGCCGCTTTGTCATCGATCCCGACACTTGCATCGAATGCGGCGCTTGCGCAGGCACATGCCCCGTCGGCGCACCGAACGCTCAGTAGTCGTAAGCACTGTAAAGCCCGCCGAGGAGTTTTCTCTTCGGTGGGTTTTTATTCTTCGGAGGTGAAAGGATAAAATGCGAAGCGAGAAAGAAATGTTTGAGCTCATACTCGGCGTTGCGGAACGCGACGACAGGATACGCGCGGTTTTTATGAACGGCTCCCGCGCGGACGCAAACTCACGGAAAGATATATTTCAGGACTACGACATTGTATACGTCGTAACCGATACCGCTCCGTTCTTGTCCGACCCGTCTTTTACCGATGTATTCGGCGAAAAGCTCATTTCTGAGGAGCCGGACAAGCTTGACCGCTCCGTAGGCATGGACATAGACTTTGCCGACGGCTACACATATCTCATGCAGTTTACCGACGGAAACAGGATAGATCTGCATCTTTCGCCGCTGAAAAACGCCGAACGGGACTTCCTTAGCGATCCGCCCATGGTAAAGCTGCTCGACAAGGACGGCCTGCTGCCGCCCGTACCCGAATCGGCAAACGCGAAATACATCGTCGCCCGCCCCACCGCCGAGCAGGTAAACGCCTGCTGCGTCGATTTCTGGTGGACCGCCCCGTACTGCGCAAAAGGGCTTTGGCGCGACGAGCTGCTCTATGCAAACAAAATCCTTTCCTCATGCGTCCGTGAGCACCTCGTCGAAATGCTCGATTGGCTTGTGGGCGTCAGCTCCGATTTTACCGTAAGCACGGGAAAGGCAAGCAAATATCTAAAGTTTCTCCTGAGCGCCGATGATTACGGGGCGCTTTTGAAAACATTTTCGTCATCAAGCGTGCAGGATGCGTGGGAAGCGCTGCTTTGCGCGTGCCGCCTTTTCGACAGCGCCGCGCGCCGTGTTTGCTCTGCTCTTGGGCTTGCCTATGACGAAAAAAGCGCCGCTTCAAGCATGTCCTTTATAAAGCATATCAAGGAATTGCCCGGCAGCGCAAAGGAAATATATTGACAATAAACCGCCGCGGCTATGCCTCGTAATCGCCGTAAAACCGCGCGGCGCGTTCATGCACAAGCCCGCTTCGGAGGCTTTTGTTGACAGCCTCCATGCTTTCGATTGCGAACGATGATGCGGCGCAAGCGAACCGAGCTGCTTTTTTCGCTGAAAAACCGCATGAATACGCATACGCGAGCGCGGCCGTCAGACAATCACCCGCTCCCGTAAGGCTCTTTATTTCAGCAGGCACGGCTTCGACACAAAACGATTCGGCCGAGTCGGCGAACGCAACCCCGTTCCTGCCGTCGGCAACAAACGCGCTTTTTACGCCCGATTTTACGAGCGCTTTCGCTTCATCAAGCGCCGTCGGAAGCCGCTTTTTCATCAACGCCTCCGCCTCGATACGGTTCGGGCGCAGCACGTCTATATGCCCGAGTGCCCGCTCAAGCCTCATCGCTTTTTTCGTTGATACAGGGTCTACAAAAAGCTTTGTTCCGCAGTTTTCCGCAAGCCAAAGCATCGATTCCGCGCTTATGTTGGCGTCGGCGACGCATACTCTTGCGCCCTTTATAAGCGAGGCCGCGATTTCAAGCCGCCGCGGAGTTATAAGAGCGCATATTTCCATGTCCGACACGGCAAGTCGCATGTCTCCGTCGCTGTCGGCAATAAAAAGATAAACAGACGTGTGCGTTTCATCTGAGAAAACGCAGTACGATGTATCGATATCGAGTTTTTTGCATATTTCTGCGAGCCTTTCGCCATGAGCATCGTTGCCGATGGCGGCAATAAAATATGTTTTCAACCCTAACAGGCTTAGATTTGAAGCAATATTCAGCCCAACGCCGCCCGCAGACAGCGTTACACTTCCCGGATTCGAGTCGCGCTCAACGAGAGGCCTATGCGATATGCCGCATATATCCATATTCGCGCCGCCTATGACGACGGCATACGGCTCATTTGAGCCGTTCATTGATTGATTCGGCATTTTCATCCTTCCCCACGGGAGCGGCTAAGCGTTTTTTTGTTATTCCGCACACAACCACGCCGCCCACTATCAACACGGCGCCTATTACGGCCATCCAGGATATCTTTTCGTTGAGAAATATGCGCGCCATCACAAGCGTCACGAACGGCCCGACATACACATAATTATTCGTTACCACAACGCCGAGCTTTTTTGTCGCAACATTCCACGTCGCATAGCATACACCGCTCGCAAGTATACCGAGAAACAATATGCAAAACCACGACCCGGCAGTTCCGAACGCTTCCATACGGAGCGGCCTATTCTCGATAAGCGCCGCGGGAAGCGTCGTAATCAGGCCGTAGAATACAACCTTTCGAGATAAAACAATGCTGTCGTACCTGTCGACATAGCGCTTCAATATAACCGCGTATATCGCCCAGCATGCAGCCGCGCACACCGAAAGCACATCTCCCACGGGGTTAAGCTTCAGCATCACCGTTCCGTTAAAAACGACGAGCGCCACGCCCGTTATCGCTATAAGCGATCCCCAAACCGTGTTCAGCCGCAGCTTCTCATCCTTCGTGAAAAAGTGTGCAAGCACCGCCGTGAATATGGGCGCCGAAGCGACAAGTATGCTCACATTCGACGCAAGCGTAAACGTAAGCGCGAAATTTTCGGCCAAAAAATACGCCGTGCACCCGAAAAGCCCCATCAGAAAGCATCCGAGTTCGTCGCGCCACACCGGCCTGCTCCATTTTGGCCTGATCGCCCACAGCGCCGCATACGCAAGAATGAAACGCATCACCATCATTTGCGGCGGCGTAAAGAAGCTCAGCATATGCTTGCTGACGACGTATGTGCTTCCCCAGACGGTTATCGTAAAAAGGGCTATTGCGTGGCCGCTCAGCTTATCTTTATTGATATTTATTTTTTTCATTACTGCGCATCCGTCTCGGTGTTTTCGCGTTTTACGCGCATGTACTCGCTTCCGTCGCGTTTGCGGCTCAAAAATCCGAAATCGACAAGCGCACGGCGCAATATCACATGGTCGCCCGTAATGCTCCACCTTTTGAGCAGCTCGTTCACCTCGCGCTCCGCATACACCTTGTCAAACTCAAACTTTTCGCTTAAATACTCATATATGTCCATGCGTATCCCGTGCTTTGAGGGAAGCTGCCCGAGCCTGCCCTCCTCGTCAAGAAAACGCATATATCTCGTGTCGGTCATCGTCTTTCTCCGTCAGGAATATTTTTCCGATACATTCATACACCAAATACGGAGAATAGTCAATCATATGTTAAAACAAATGCCCTAAAATGACCTGAACAACATGGCCGCGCCGACCGCGCCCGCATTGTTGCCCATCTCCGAGATGGTTATTTCGCACGGCGAATCAAAAAAGCACATCTTTTTTACTCTTTCTCCGAGCGGCTTGAGCAGGGCGTCGCCCGCGCCGCTTATTCCTCCGCCTATGGCTATCACTTCAGGATCGAACACATTTATTATCGATACCGTAAATGCGGCAAGCGCATCCATATATTCATCGAAAGCGCTCTTTGCGGGTTCGTCCCCAAGCAGCGCGCAGCCGACAATCTCCTTTGCGTTAATGCTGCCGTCTTTTTCTATTATTTCCGCCATCATGCCGCCGCAGCCGTTTTGCACGCGCCTTAAGGCGCCTTTAATCAAGGCAGAGGCGCTTATAAGCGTTTCCGCGCAGCCGAGCGTGCCGCAGGTGCATCTTTCGCCCCGAAAATCAAGCACCGCGTGACCAAGCTCCACTCCGTTGCCGCGTCCTCCGTTAAAAAGCCTGCCGTCAATTATTATACCGCCGCCTACGCCCGTGCCGAGCGTCACGAGCACGGCGCACGAACGCCCCTTAAACACGCCCTTGTAAAGCTCCGCAAGCGCCGCCGCGTTCGCATCGTTCACCATGTTCACGGGTATCCCCTTAAAATGCTCCTGAGCATATCGTCTGAGCGGCACATTCCGAAACCCGAGATTATAAGCGTCCTTAACGACTTCGCCGTCGCGGCTTATGCTGCCCGGAACGGCAATGCCGGCGCTTCTCACGCCGTTCATGCTTTCGCCGCAGCCGCGCATAAGCTCTGTAGCCATATCGTAAAGCATCTTAGCGACAAATCGGCCGTCCCTTCCCTTCGGAAACGGACTCGAAATCTTTCCTGCAATGCCTGAATCTTCGTCGGCTGCAACCGCGGCTATCTTCGTTCCGCCTATATCAAAGCCAATATCCAACATACTTATATTTACGAAAACAGTCTGAATACGTTTTGATTGAACCATTCAAAGCCAAGGTCAAAGTGCGGCAGCACGTTCATGCTGACAAGCAGACCGAGTATCACCCATACGCCGCAAAGAATTATCACCGACAGAAGCGTTATTGCAAGCGCCGTAAGAAAGCCGTGCCTTTTCTTCTTGGGCATTTCCTCCTCAAGGTCAATGCCGCAGACAGCCGAAGGCGCCGCCTGCGCCGTGCAGGATGTGCGTTCATCATCGCATATCCCCCCCGTCTCGGGCTTTATCACGGTTATGCTTTCGTTGAGACGGCACGTCTCCTTTGTCGAGCACTCGCTCTTCACCTCGCGCACTATGTCGGCCCACACGGAGGATATGTCGTTGTTCGCACGAATGACCTGCATGGAATGAGCGTCCGTTATCGCCTCGATAAGAAGGACGGTCATGTCCGCGTCGGGCGCTTTTTTCATACGCGCGTAAAGATCCGAGAATACCTCTTTGACCACCTCCTGCGCGACTCCCCTGTTATTCGTTCTGTCGAGCACCCTTTTATATACGCTTTTGCCGTAGCGCTTGAATACCGACTCGAAGGCGCTCATTGCACGCTCGTCATTCAGCGTACGCGCCGCGTAACATGTGTTTTCCATGCTGCCTCCTCCGCATCTTAGGGATTTTCTATATGATACAGCATCACTACGCTTTATGCAATTTGCACGTATGCGCGAACATGCACTTTTTTTGTGTTATTTAAGGCGATTATGCTATAATAGCTTATTATATCCGAAAAGGAAGTATCGAATATGGAAAACAAGCTTTATGAATACGCGCGGCTTCTCGTAGAGATAGGCGCAAACGTTCAAAAGGGTCAGACCCTTATAATCTCTTCACCCATCGAGTGCGCCCCGTTCGCCCGCATGTGCGCAGGCGCGGCTTACGACGCCGGCTGCCGTGAGGTCGTCATGAACTGGACAGACGACTTTTTGACGCGCGAAAAATATATGCGCGCCGATGACGCGGTGTTCGACGAGGTACCCGAATGGAAGGTAAGATTTTTCACGGACTATGCAAACCAAAACGCGGCGTTCCTGCATATATACGCGTCAGATCCCGAGAACCTCAAGGGCGTCGATCCCTCAAGACCCGCGCGTGCGAGCATGGCGGGAGGCAATGCGATGAAGGATTATTACCGTATGCAGTCCGCAAGCGAGTTTGCCTGGTGCATAGGCTCTATACCTATAAAAGCGTGGGCAAAAAACGTTTTCCCGCACATGAGCTGCGAGAAGGCCGTCGACGCGCTTTGGAACGCGATATTCGACGCTGTGCGCATAACGGGCGACGGAAACGCCGTTAAGCGTTGGCGCGAGCATCTCGGCAAGCTCTCCGAAAGAAAGCAGAAGCTCAACGAATTCAACTTCAAATACCTCAAATACTCGAACTCGTTAGGCACCGATCTCACAATCGAGCTCCCAGAAAACCATGTTTGGGAGGCGGGCGCCGACAGATCGCGTATAGGCGTCGATTTTGTGGCCAACATGCCTACGGAGGAAGTATTCACCGCTCCCAGGCGCGACGGCGTAAACGGAATCGTTTTCGCGTCACGTCCGCTTGTACATGACGGCAACATAATCGATAAATTCAGCATGACGTTCAAGGACGGCAGGATAACCGAAGTACACGCCGAAAAGGGCGAGGACGTGCTGCGCGCCGCTGTGGCCGTCGACGAGGGCGCCTCTTATCTTGGCGAGGTCGCGCTCGTTCCGTACGATTCGCCCATTTCAAACTCAAAGATACTTTTCTATAATACGCTCTTCGACGAGAACGCATCGTGCCACCTTGCTTTCGGCGAGGCGTATCCGTGCATAAAGGGCGGCGCTCAAATGAGCCGCGAAGAGCTCCTAAGGCACGGGCTTAACGACTCGAATACGCATGTTGACTTCATGGTCGGAACAAGCGACATGAGCATAATCGGCGTCACCCACGACGGCAGGGAAATACCCGTTTTCGTAAACGGCAACTTCGCCGTCTGAAAAGCACGACCGGTAAAGATTCGGTTTTCGGAAGCGGTCAACTGCCGCTTCCAAAAACCTTACGGCCTTTCAAAGCTCCTGCGCTTCACCTGATTTTGCACTTTTCCGGCGGCGCCTCGGCATTGTTCTTGCCTGCGCAGGCTGTACATTTGTTAAATTTTCATGGTGATTGAAATATGCCGCGTTAGTGTGTTATACTATTTTAGGCAGTTGTTCGACTGTGTTTTATGATATATAAAGGATGGTGCGCTGGTGAAAAAAATCGGCAAAATTCTTTTGGCTATATTGATGCTGGCTCTCTTCGCGGTGATGATCGTCATAATCGTGAAGGTCAACGGCAACACAAATACGAGCGTTTCAAACGCCGTGTCGCTCAACGAGGTTATGACCTCCAACAAGGGCGCCGTTCCCGATGAAAACGGCGAATTCTTCGATTGGGTGGAGCTCCGCAACTCTTCCTCGAGCGCCGCAGACATTTCGGGCTGGGGTCTCAGCGACAGCATACTGGAGCTTGCAAAATTCGTTTTCCCGTCAGGCACCGTTATCGCTCCCAACGGCTACATCATCGTCTATTGCTGCGGTGAGACAAAGGGCGGCCTCTACGCGCCGTTTAAGCTTTCCGCAGACGATGATCTCGTGCTGCTCGACTCAACCGGGCGCATAGTCGAAAGTATATCGCTTAAACCCGTATCGAAAAACGCGACGCTCGGCAAGGATCCTTCGACGGGTCTTTGGAACGAGTTTTCAATGCCCTCACCCGGATATCCGAATACCGACGAGGGCGTTGCCGCGTATCAGGAGAACAAGCACACGGCAAACACGGTCGATGGCCTTTATATCAACGAATTTATGGCTTCCAACGCCTCCGTCTGCTACGATGAGAACGGCGTATACTCCGACTGGATAGAACTCTACAACGCTAACGACACGGCGCTCGACATAAGCGGCTTCTATATTTCAGACGATCTCACAAAACCCATGAAGTACGCATTCCCCGAAGGAACTACGATAGAGGCGCACGGATGCCTGCTCGTATTCTGTTCAAAAACGGAAACGGCCGAAGGCAGCAATGAAATACACGCCCCGTTCGGACTGCTTACATATAAGGAGGACGTCGTGCTTTCAATGCCAACCGGCGCAATAATCGACAGCTACTCCTACAGCGAACAGACGACCGACGTCTCCATGGCGCGCACGCCCGACGGAACGGGTGATTTCGTTCCGTGCAGCAAACCTTCCCCCGGATTCCCGAACACAGACGAAGGCTATAATCAGGCGGCTGCGAAATATGCGTTCGCTCCATCCGACATCTATATCTCCGAAATGATGGGCGCAAATTACGCCTTTCTAAAGCAGTCCAACGGCGACTTTCCCGACTGGCTGGAGATACATAACAAGGGCGGCGAAGCCGTCAATCTCGGCGGCTACTCCCTCTCGGACAACCCGAAAAACCCCGCCAAATGGCGGTTTCCCGACATAACGCTCGCCCCCGGGCAGTACTTCGTTGTGCTTGCCACGGGGCGCGACATACGCGAAGGCTCGCAGCTTGAAACGAATTTCAAAATATCCGCGAACGGTGAGACCGTTTTTTTGTTTAACCCGGAGGCGAAGCCCATAAGCAAGCTGTCCTGTCCCAAATTCCATGCCGATGAAAGCGTAGGCTGCGACGACGCCGGTCATATGCGTGTCTACACGACGCCGACACCCGGCTCGGCAAACGGCGAGGGTACGTCGGGGTACGCTGGGACGCCCGAATTTTCGCTTATTTCGGGCGCATACAGCGGAAGTCAGCAGGTTTCGATATCCGTTCCCGAAGGCTGTACGGTACGCTATACGCTCAACGGCTCGGAACCGACTTCATCGAGCGCGCTGTACGACGGCACGCCCATAACCATATCTAAGACGGGCGTTGTCCGAGCCGCCGCATTCAGAGACGGCTACAGCCGAAGCGATATTGCGACCGCCGCCTACCTTATCGACAGCCCGCATATGCTCAGCGTCATAATGATAGCCACCGATAAGGCCGAGTTCGACAACATCTACCAAAACTATAATCAAGAAATCGAGATACCCGCGCATTTCGATCTAATAAACGAAAACGGCGAAAAGGAATTCGACAGCGACGCTGTCATACGAATATTCGGGGCATATTCACGCCAAAAGGAGCAAAAGGGCATCGCCGTCATTGCGCGCGCAGGCTACGGCAGCTCTCGCTTTGATAACCCCTTCTTCTCAAGCCGCGACTTTGATTCCTACAAGGCGTTCATACTTCGCGCCTCGGGTCAGGAAAGCACGATTTCACGCATGAGGGACGTGCTTATAACGAGCCTTGTCGACGAAGGCACAGACCTTGCCGTACAAGCCTACAGGCAGTGCGTCGTATACATCAACGGCGATTACCACGGCGTGTACAACATGCGCGAAAAGGTAAACAAGCACTACCTCGCGCAGCATTACAATATAGATGATCCCGATTCCATCAATCTGCTCGTCGGCAACGGCAACAAGTCGGGCTACGTCCTCAACGGCACCAACGAGGAGTATATGTCGCTCGTAGATTACGCCGTATCGCACGATATGCGCGTTCAGGAGAATTACGACTATATGTGCAGGTATATCGACACGGCAAATCTCGCCGAGTATACCGCCATGCAGATATACGTCGGCAACACCGACACCGGCAACATCAAATATTGGTCTGCGCCCAACCACAAATGGCAATGGATAGTCTACGACTTCTGCTGGGCGATGAACTCGTCCGTAGGCGGTACAAAGGGCTATGAATGGAACGCAATCGAAAAATATTTCAGCGAAAAGGGCCATGGCGTCGGCAGCATGTTCTCAAACAAGCTAATAAAATCTCTGCTGAATAACCCCGATTTCAAAGAAATGTTTCTTCAGTCCTGCGCAAAAATGGCCAACGAAGTATTTGAAGAAAGCAAAGTCATAGCGCGCGTCGACGAGCTTGAGGCCAAAATCGACGACGAAATGAAGCGCGATGTGCTTCTGTGGAGCGACATGTCGTATGAAGGATGGAAGCGCTCCGTAAACCGTCTGCGCGAATTCGCCACGAACAGAAAAGGCTACTTCGTATACCAGCTCAAGACGTATTTCGGCCTTTCGAGCGAAAAATGCATGGAGCTTTTCGGAATAAGCGGCAGCAATCCCAAGGCATCATAAGGAGGCATATCATTGAAAAGCAAGAAATATAAAAAAAGCTATCGCCACGAGCTTAAATACTTCATAAATCAGGGCGACTACATGCTCCTCTCGAACGCTCTGAGGCGCACAATGGATGCCGACGAAAATGCCGACGGCTATGGCGAATACCATATCCGCAGCCTTTATTTCGATGATCCCTTCAACACTGCGTTTGCCGAAAAACTCTCGGGCGTCGACCATCGCTTCAAAGTGAGGATACGCATATACGGGCTTAGCGACAGCGTTATAAAGCTCGAACGCAAGGAAAAGGACAACGGCTTCATCTCAAAGCAGTCTATAAAGCTCTCGCGCAATGAATGCGACATGCTCATAGCGGGCGATTACGAATTCCTGCTCAACCGCCCCGAGCCGTTCGCCCATGAGATGTTCCGCGAATTCGCAACAAACCTTTTGAAGCCGTGCGTCATTGTCGACTATGTGCGCGAAGCATATACGTTTCCCGTCGAGGACGTACGCATAACGTTCGATAAGGATATCCGCACCGCATTCAGAAGCACCGATATATTTAACAAGCACTTGCCGACATACCCCGCGCTGAGCGGCTTCGACATGGTGCTTGAGGTTAAGTATAACCGCTTTCTGCCTGTACACATACGCTCTCTGATACAAATCGCCTCGCCCATACGAAGCGCGGCAAGCAAATATGTGTATTGCAGAAAATACGAGCTGTAGCGCTCGCCGCCATACGCTTTACGTTGACGGCACAATATGAAATGATGTAAAATACCGTCTGATAGGAGGATAAATAAATGCTTTTTTTCAATCTGCTGAATGCACCCGAGTCGTCGGGATTCGACCTTTCCAACATATTCAATGCCACCATGAGTCCGCTTGAGGTAGTCGTTTCGCTTCTCATCGCGCTCGGCGTGGGAATATTTATATTCTTCATCTATAAGGTTACTTTTGCGGGCGTTATGTACTCAAGAAGCTTCAACGTCGGCCTCATAATGCTGACGCTTGTCACTTCACTGATGCTTATGCTCATAAACAACAACCTCTCTCTCAGCCTCGGCATGGTCGGCGCGCTGTCGATAATTCGTTTCAGGACGGCCGTCAAGGACGCCATTGACACCGTGTTCATGTTTTGGGCAGTGGGCGAAGGCATAGCCATAGGCACCCATTACTATGACATCGCAATAATCTCGGCGATAGCGATAGGCGTTTTCCTTGTAATCATAAGCGCCGTCAAGATAAAAAGCTCGATGCCTTATCTTCTCGTTATACACTATAACGAATCGGCATCTCCCGTCATAAAGACGTTCATTCAGAAGCTCCCCAAATCGAAGCTCAAGAGCAAAACCGTCCGGCGCGACGGCATAGAGCTTACACTGGAGCTTAGGCTCAAGGATAATGAAACGGGCTTCGTAGATAAGCTCGTTAAGGTCGACGGCGTTTACGACGCCACGCTTATAAGCCATCAGGGCGATCTCGTCTCCTGATGCACTGTTAAAATCTGTGGGGGCGTTTTTTCGCCCCCGATTTATATTTATAGCGGAAGGATATCCTATGAACGCCAAACAAAAATCTCCTGCCGATCCGCGCCGTGAAAAGCTCATTACGCTGTTTGCGACTTTTGCAAAAATAGGCGTACTTACGTTCGGAGGCGGCTACGCAATGCTCCCAATGCTCGAACGTGAATGCGTAGAAACACATCAGTGGGCTACAAACGAAGAGCTGCTCGATTACTTCGCCATAGGCCAATGCACGCCCGGCGTCATTGCCGTAAACACAGCCACGATAATCGGCGGTAAGCTCCGCGGCTTTCTCGGCTCTGCGGCAGCAACGCTTGGCGTCGTCACGCCATCTTTGGTTATCATTACTATCATCGCAGCCGTGCTCTCAAGCTTTGCCGACATTCCGGCCGTTCAATATGCGTTTTGCGGCATAAGGGTTGCCGTTGCGGCGCTGATAGTCAATACCGTCATAAAGCTCATAAAGCAAAACGTAAAGAACGCCGCGGGCATCGTAATTTGCTCGCTCGCTTTTGTAATAGTCGCCATATTCGGCGCTTCGCCCATATTCGTGGTAATAGGCGCGGGCATTTATGGGCTTGTCACGGGTCTCGCGTTTAAGAAAAGGACGGCCGAAAAATGATCTACCTTACGCTCTTTTACGAATTTTTCAAGGTCGGCCTGTTCTCCATCGGCGGAGGCGTTGCCACGATACCCTTCTATATGGAGCTGGCGGATAAATACGACTGGCTCACAACGCAGATGCTGACCGATATGATAGCCGTCTCGGAATCCACCCCCGGCCCTATCGGTATAAATCTCGCCACATACGCAGGCTTCCGGGCCGCAGGCGTACCCGGCGCGCTCGTTGCTACGTTCAGCGAGGTGCTGCCCTCGTTCATCATACTTGTGCTTATTGCGAAGGCACTCGAACGATACAAGGAAAACGCACTCGTCTCAAGCACTTTTTCAGGTATAAGGCCAGCCGTCGCAGGGCTCATCGCAGCAGCAGGCTGGTCTGTCATGCGCGTCGCGCTCTTTACCGCTCCGAGCGGCTCGTCGCTTTTTACAACGCTCCTTTCGTGCGACATAAAGTGGCTTGTACTGTTTTGCGCACTGCTCGCGCTCATGCAGATAAAGCCGCTCAAAAAGCTCCACCCCATCGTGTATATTGTTTTTTCCGCCGTCGTCGGCATCGGCGCGGGTTTTCTTGGGTTTATTTAAAGAATATATCAGCCGTTAATTGTTAAATTCAACGTATTGTTATATAATAAGCTCGCAAAGATAGGGTTTTGCCCTAATACATGACGGAGGTTGTTAAAATTGGATACGCTGAAAAAAACGCCCCTTTACGATACGCATGTATCGCTTCACGGAAAGATGGTCGATTTCGGCGGCTGGGCGCTCCCCGTCCAGTACACATCGATAATTGACGAGCATAGGGCCGTGCGTGAAAACGTGGGTCTGTTCGATGTATCGCACATGGGCGAGGTAATGGTGGAGGGCAAAGATGCTTTCAGCTACATTCAGGGTCTCGTCACGAACTGCATCAAGAGCATGACGCCCGGCAGGGTACGCTATTCTCCCGTATGCTATGATGACGGCGGCACCGTCGACGACATACTTATCTATAAGCTTGCCGACGAAAAATATCTGCTCGTAATAAATGCGGGCAACACCGATAAGGATTATGACTGGTTCTGCGCCCACAAATTCGGCGATGTTAAGCTCGAAAACCAGTCCAAGGACTGGGCGCAGCTTGCGCTCCAGGGTCCGAAATTCAACGACGTGCTTATGGCGGCAGGTGTTGAGGGCGAACTCCCCACAAAGAATTATACATTCGCAAACGGCACGCTTGTTGCAGGCATCCCCTGCCTCGTGTCCGTCACAGGCTACACGGGCGAGCTTGGCGTAGAGCTGTACTGCAAGGCGGAGGACGGCGCAAGGCTGCACGCAAAGCTTATGGAAGCCGGTAAGCCCTTCGGCCTTATGCCCTGCGGACTCGGCGCAAGGGATTCCCTCAGATTCGAAGCAGGTATGCCTCTCTACGGACACGAGCTTTCAAAGGATATATCGCCTCTCGAAGCGGGGCTCAGCTTCGCCGTCAAGCTCACAAAGGACAGCTTCATAGGCAAGGAAGCTCTTCTCAAGCCCATCAAGCGCACGCGCATAGGCCTTAAGCTTCTTGATAAGGGAATACTCCGCGACCATTACGACGTATATGTCGGAGACAAGCTCGTCGGCCGTACAACGTCGGGTATGCCCGTACCCACGCTCGACGGCAGCTATGCAATGGCGCTTATTAACATCGATGACTCGGATAACGAAAACTATACGGTCGAGATAAGGGGCAGGCGCCTCAATGCCGTAAAGGTCGATATCCCGTTTTATAAAAGAGCAAAATAAATTTGTTGGAGGAAAACATAATGATACCCAATGACCGTAAGTACACAAAAGAGCATGAATGGCTGCTCATAGAAGGCAACGTCGCCAAAATAGGCATAACGGATCACGCGCAGGACGCGCTCGGCGACATCGTTTTCGTAGAGCTTCCCGCTGTAGGCGACGAATTTGCCATAGGCGATTCCTTTGCGGTAGTTGAGAGCGTAAAGGCCGTTTCCCAGATATATACGGAGGCCGCAGGCAAGGTTATTGAAATCAACGAGGAGCTCGACGCCTCGCCCGAGCTGCTTAATTCGGACCCCAACGGCTGCTTCATTGCCGCCATAGAGTTCATAAACCTCAACGAAGACGCGCTCCTCACAGCCGATGAGTACGCCGAATTCCTTAAATCGGAGGAATAATCAAAAATGAGAAGCTATGTTCCCAACACCGAGGGGGAACGTAAGGAAATGCTGTCATCCATGGGGCTCAGCTCCATGGATGAGCTGTTCCGCGACATACCCGACGAGCTTAAGCTCTCAAGGCCGCTCAATTTGCCCGAAGGCAAGAGCGAAACTGAGATTCGCCGCATATTCCGCGCTTACGCGGAGCGTACAAACGGCTCAATGCCTCTTTTCCGCGGCGCGGGCGCTTACAGGCATTATATTCCTTCGCTTATCCCTCAGCTTTTGATGCGTTCGGAATTCTACACGGCATATACGCCCTATCAGGCCGAAATGAGTCAGGGTATGCTTCAGGCGATATTTGAGTATCAGACGCTCATGTGCCGCCTCACGGGCATGGACGTTTCAAACGCTTCCGTTTACGATGGCGCGACGGCCGCAGCCGAAGCAATGCTCATGCTCCGCGACGCAAAGCGCAAGCAGAAAATACTCATAAGCGACGGCCTTAATCCCGACGTCATCGCAGTAATACACACATATGCGCGCTTTGCCCGCCTTGAGTGCGTATCGATACCGCTCAATTCCGACGGAACGACCGACATGGACGCGCTCTCCGCCAATTCGGACGGCGCAGCGGGCTACATAGTCGCCAACCCAAACTTCTTCGGCTGTCTCGAAAACATGGACGAAATATCCGCCGCCGTTCACGGCTTCGGCGGACTGCTCGTAAGCTATGTCAACCCCATATCGCTCTCGCTCGTAAAGCGTCCCGGCGACTATGGCGCCGATATAGCCGTCGGCGATGCGCAGCCCCTCGGTCTGCCGCTCAGTTTCGGCGGCCCGTACTGCGGCTTCATGTGCTCCACGCAGAAGCTCATAAGAAACCTGCCCGGCAGAATCGCGGGACAGACGAGCGACGCGGAGGGCAACCGCGTATTCGTTCTCACGCTTCAGGCGCGCGAGCAGCATATACGCCGTGAAAAGGCTTCATCGAACATCTGCTCTAACCAGATGCTCTGCGCGATAACCGCAAGCATGTACCTGAGCGTCATGGGACCCGAAGGCATGTACGAGGTTGCAATGCAGAACCTTCAGAAGGCGCATTATCTCCGCGATGGCATAAAGAGCATAAACGGCGCGCGTATTCGCTACGAAAACACGCCGTTCTTCAACGAGTTTGTAGTCGAATTCGACAAAGATTCCGCCGTTATCAACGCACTGCTCAAAAAGAAGGGCATAGTAGGCGGCGCGCGCCTTGCCAATTATAAAGACGGCGACAACGGCATTCTCATGTGCGTCACCGAAATGAACACGCGCGAAGAGATTGATGCGCTTATCACGGCATTGGAGGAGATCACAAAATGAGAAGCGAATACCCTCTTATATTCGAACGTTCAAAACCCGGCCGCAGAGGCTATGACCTCCCCAAGCTTGATGTGCCCGAGCTCGACGGACTCATACCCGAGCAGATGCTCAACAAGGAGCCGTTGAAGCTTCCCGAGATAGCCGAGGTCGACCTTGTAAGGCATTACACGAATCTTTCAAAGCGCAATTTCGGCGTCGACAACGGTTTTTACCCGCTCGGCTCATGCACAATGAAGTATAACCCGAAAATCAACGAGGAAATGCCTGCGCTCTTTAACGACCTGCATCCGCTGCTCGACCAGGATATGGCGCAGGGCGCTATAGACATGATGCTCGATCTCGACCGCGCGCTCTGCGAAATAACAGGCATGGACAAGTTCACGCTCCAGCCCTCAGCAGGCGCTCACGGCGAATACACGGGACTCATGATAATCAAGGCGTATCACGATATGCGGCAGGATTACGGGCGCAACGTAATGATAGTCCCCGATGCGGCGCACGGCACCAACCCCGCATCGGCGGCAATGGCGGGTTATAAAATACGCGAAATAAAATCCGCCCCTGATGGCAGCGTAGACCTCGACGCGCTTAGAGCCGCGGTCGGCAATGACACAGCGGGTCTCATGCTCACGAACCCCTCGACGCTCGGTCTGTTCGAGCGCAATATAAAGGAAATCGCCGATATCGTTCACGAATCCGGCGGCCTCCTCTATTACGACGGCGCAAACCTCAACGCCATAATGGGCATAGTGCGTCCCGGAGACATGGGCTTTGACTGTATGCACATCAATCTCCATAAGACGTTCTCAACTCCTCACGGCGGCGGCGGTCCCGGCTCGGGTCCTGTCGGCGTAAAGAAGGAGCTTATACCTTATCTGCCCTACCCCGTTGTTATGGGCCATTGCGGCGGCGCGGCAACGCTTGATTACGACCGTCCGCTGTCCATAGGCAAGGTCAAGAGCCTTTACGGAAACTTTGGCGTTCTTGTTAAAGCGTATGCGTACATACTCTCGCTCGGCGGCAAAGGGCTTAAGGAAGCAAGCGAAAACGCTGTGCTCAACGCTAATTATGTGTTTAACCGCCTTAAGGGCGCATACGGCGTGCCGCATGACAGGATTTGTATGCACGAATGCGTCATAGAGCCTGGTGAGCTCCTCGAAAAAGGCGTGCATACTACGGACATAGCAAAGGCGCTCATCGATCGCGGCTACCACCCGATGACCATCTACTTCCCGCTCATCGTTCACGAAGCCATGATGATCGAACCTACCGAGACGGAAAGCAGGGAGACGCTCGACGCCTTTGTTGACGCAATGCTTGACATAGCCCGCGTAGCTAAGAAAGATCCCGAATCGCTCCATAAAGCGCCCGTGACAACGCCCGTCGGAAGACCCGACGAGGTTGCTGCGGCAAGAAAGCCCGTCGTAAAATACGAGGACTGAATCATAGACGCAGAAACCATGTGATGCAAAAATACGGCGCCTCAAGGCGCCGTATTTGAGTGTCAAAAAAGCGGCATACTGCCACTTTTTCGAGTTTTTCTCGTGCTTTGCCTCTCGCATTCGCTCCCGGGCGGCAAAACCCGCAAAGTACGAAAACCTATGGGGTTTCATACGTTTTGACGCACATGTCGTCAAAGCCGGAATTAACTTAATGTGCTGCAGCCCCTTAACAACCCCGTTTTTTTCGCAAGCGGATGCTAACCCGCAGTCTGCGTATCGCTTTGCGCGGTTTCACGCATTTTTTTCAGTATCCTGCTTTCAAGGCGCGATACCTGCACCTGTGAAACGCCAATTATCTGAGCCGTCTGGCACTGCGTCTTGCCGCCAAAGAACCTCAGCATAATTATCTGCCTCTCTCTCGGCTCAAGCACGCGGAGCAGCTCCTTTAGCAGAAGCTTGTTGACGACCTCGCATTCCTCATCTTCATCGCTCGCAACCCTGTCGGCCACGCAGGCATCGGCGTCGTCCGCATAGATGGGTTCATATATCGACGTATGCGGACGCACGGCATCGAGCGCCATGACTATCTCTTCAGGCTCGCGCGAAAGCTCCTTCGCTATCTCCATTATACCGACATCGCCGCCCGACGCCATGCTGAGCCGCTCCTTTGCCGCCATTGCCTGCGACGCAAGCTCCTTTAATGAACGGCTCACCTTTATCATGCCATCGTCGCGCAAAAAGCGTTTTACCTCGCCCGCTATCATTGGCACCGCGTACGTCGAAAAGCGTACGCCAAACGATTCATCGTAATTGCGCACGGCTTTTATGAGCCCGACGCAGCCTATTTGGAAAAGGTCGTCATATTCAGTGCCGCGGTTCAGATATTTTTTGACTATCGATTTTACGAGCGCGATATTGTGCTCTACGAGTATATCCTGCGCCTGCGAATCGCCAAGCTTTACCCGTTTTAACAGCCGCAGCGCCTCTTCGTGCTCGAGCGGCGCTCTGTCAATCATTTTCCTCCACCCGCGCGGATATATGCTTTCGCATTGTGACACAGGTGCCTTTACCCATCTCGGACTCGACATCTACACGATCCATGAATGCTTCCATCACCGCAAAACCCATCCCGGATCTGTCCATTCCTGCCGCCGACGTGTAAAACGGCTGACGTGCAAGCTCCACATCCTCTATTCCCCTGCCTTCGTCGCGTATCGATATCGTTATGCCCTCATCGTCACTCGAACAATCCATATATATCGTTCCGCCTCTATTTTCATAGCCGTGAATTATGCAGTTCGTAACGGCCTCGCTGACCGCCGTACGTATATCCGTGAGCTCATCTATCGTAGGATTGAGCTGCGCGGCAAACGCTGCCGCTATCATTCGCGCAAGGCTTTCGTTTTGCGATATCGATAGAAAGCTCGTATGCAATTCGTTCTTATACATTGTTATCCCCCTCATTATCTGCGCTCGATAAGCGCATAGACGCCTGCCATTCGCATTATTCTGTCGACGCTTTTGCCTGCGCCCGTTATGGCCATTTTCCCTCCGCGCGCCGAAACGGTCTTATAGCGCCCAAGGACGACGCCAAGTCCTGAGCTGTCCATAAACGATACGTTTCGCATATCAAGAATCATCTCGTTTATGCTTTCGTCTTTCAAAAGCTCATCGAGAGCCGCACGCGTCCTGTCCGCCGCATGATGGTCAAGCTCGCCCTTCAGCTCAACCGTCAGCGTTTTTCCGACCTTGCTGTTACAAATTTCCATATTTCATCCTCCTGTATTGGACACATGCTTTATTCGCAGCGCAAAATTTTCATCCTGCTGCGAATTGCTTCTACATATGTCGAAAGCTGTGTAGTTTTATTGAATGTACATATTATTCCCGTTTTATGCCTGTTTTATACATTTCATACGTATTTTGTAAGCGGTACAAATGCGTAGAAACCGAATCTGATAATTTGCAAAGCGAGCCGTAGCGGCAGTTATGCTGCGCATTGAAAGAATACCCCTATTTGCATCCGATGAACGCCATGTTATGATTCATGCGCCTCTCAGCGTGTTTATTTAGCAGCGCGATTGTTTTTTGCCCGCCGATGCGTTAAAGTATTCGTATGAAAGAGAATAAACCGCAGACAAATAACAAATGGCTCCCAATGTTCAAATACGAGCTTGATGCGCTCGGTGTCGATACGCTCGACTTTGTGCTCGTTACAGGCGACGCTTATATCGACCATCCTTCGTTCGGGGCGGCAATAATCGGCAGAACGCTCGAGGCACACGGCTATACCGTGGGCATAATCGCCCAACCGTCCTGGCAAAACACAGACGATTTTACTCGCTTGGGACGTCCGCGGCTCGGCTTTCTCGTCACGGCAGGAAACATCGATTCACTCGTCAACCACTATACATCGGCCAAAAAGCGGCGCAGCGAAGACCTGTATTCTCCGGGCGCAAAAAGCGGCCTGCGCCCCGACAGGGCAAGCATAGTCTATTGCAACAGGATACGCGAAGCATATAAACGCGTACCCATAATCATAGGCGGCATTGAGGCAAGCCTAAGACGTTTCGCACATTATGACTATTGGGATAATGCCGTGCGCCACAGCATATTGGCGGACAGCGGCGCAGACATTCTCGTATACGGCATGGGCGAACGCGCCATCGTCGAAATCGCGGACGCGCTTGCCGCAGGCATGAGCGTAGATGAAATAACATACGTTGCAGGCACCTGCTATATGGCGTCGACACTCGAGCGCGTTTACGATTATAAGCTCATAGGCTCCTACAATGATGTTAAGAGCGACAAAAAGGAGTACGCACAAACATTTAACACAATCTATCGAGAGCAGGACGCCATACGCGGCAGACGCCTCGTACAGCCGCATGAAAAGGGTTTTCTCGTTGCAAATCCTCCATCTATGCCGCTCAGCCAAAGTGAACTTGACAACGTATATGAGCTGCCATACACGCGCAAGCCGCATCCCTCGTATAAGGAGCATATACCTGCGCTCGATGAGGTAGAGTTTTCGCTCACATCGTGCCGCGGCTGCTTCGGCGCATGTTCATTTTGCGCACTGACCATGCACCAGGGGCGCACGATACAGTCCCGAAGCCATGCTTCTCTCATAAGGGAAGCGCAGCTTTTGACGCATATGCCCACATTCAAGGGATATATTCACGACGTCGGCGGCCCGTCGGCAAATTTCAGGAAGCCCTCGTGCAAAAAACAGCTCAAAAGCGGCGTCTGCGCAGACAGGCAATGCCTCTCTCCGTCACCCTGCCCCAATCTTGAAGTATCGCACAGTGATTACGTCGCGCTGCTAAAAGAGCTTCGCGGCATTGAGGGCGTCAAGAAGGTGTTCGTACGCTCGGGTATACGTTACGATTACGTCATGTATGACAAGAGCGACGCTTTCATGCGCGAGCTCATCGCCCACCACATAAGCGGACAGCTCAAGGTCGCTCCGGAGCACATAGACGACCGTACGCTCGATCTCATGGGCAAGCCGCACGCCGAGCTTTTTAACGCATTCTGCGAAAAGTATAAGCGCATGAACGCCCAAATGAACAAAGAGCAGTATATCGTGCCATACTTCATGTCGTCTCACCCGGGCTCCGACCTCAATTCCGCAATAGCGCTTGCGCAGTATCTGAAAAAAACCGGCCTGCGCCCCGAGCAAGTGCAGGACTTTTACCCCACGCCATGCACTCTCTCGACTGCGATGTACTATACGGGGCTTGATCCGCGAACAATGAAGCCCGTTTATGTGCCGCGCTCGCCCGACGAGAAGGCCATGCAGCGCGCGCTGATGCAGTTTTTCATGCCGCAGTACAGAAGCCTGGCGCGAAAGGCATTAAAAAAGGCCTACAGGGACGACCTCATCGGCTTCGGCAAAGACGCGCTTGTACCTCCCGAAAATGCTGATAAGCGCGGCGGCTCGCACCGTGCGCAGACTGCGCGCTCAGCCAAGTCCGACAAAGGCGGCCGCGCACGGCAGAGCCTCGCAGGAAGCCGAAAAAACGCAAAAAGCTCCGCGCACGCTCCAAATCGTTCAAGACACGGCAAGTAAAGTATAAAGCAAAAACCCGGCCGCTGTGCAGTCGGGTTAATTGTATATCGTGTTAGAATACGTTCCATGAACAATCAAGCACAATCCTCGTACAATTCCGTTGCGAGAAGGTACATACGCATCTCTTGCCGTACGCCTTCAAAAGCAACCAAGTATGATTATTTGCGCTTTCTTGCCGCCTCAGCCTTCTTCTTGCGCTTTACGCTGGGCTTTTCATAGTGCTCACGCCTGCGAACCTCGGCCAACACGCCGGAGCGGGCGCATTTGCGCTTAAAACGCTTCAGAGCGCTCTCCAAAGATTCGTTTTCACCTACGCGAATTTCCATTTCCTTATCCCTCCCCTCTGATACAACATCGAGCAACGTGCCGATGCTTGAACATAAGGAACCGCTTAAACACAAAGGTATTATAATGGCTAAGGAATAATAAGTCAATATTGCTTGCAGATTCAATTTTTGAATTTTTAACGCTCAATGCTTGTGCCGCCGTTTTGCAGGCCGTCCTCCGTGAAACCTCGTTTTGGTCGAAGCGCAAAAAAACACAACGGCACGTTATAATCAAAAAGTGGCCGAAAAGCCACTTTTCGAGCGTCATATGACGCAGCGCCTTGATAAGCGGTCAGCATCCTTCCGAAAAATCAGCCTTTGCTCAATCAGCCCGGAGGCCACTGAAGCGACCTTCCGCCAAGAACATGCATATGAATGTGGTTTACACTCTGGCCGCCGTTCTCGCCCGTGTTCATGACGCACCTGAAGCCGTCCTTGTCAATGCCTGTATTGCGAACTGCCGTCCGCATCGCGTCAAACATGGCGCACAGCGTTTCATTATCGCACTCCGTCACGTTGTCAAAGTGCTTTTTCGGTATCACAAGCATATGCACGGGCGCTTGAGGCTCGATATCATTGAAAACGAGAATTTTTTCATCCTCATACACCTTGCTGCTCGGTATCTCTCCGCGAGCTATTTTGCAAAAAATGCAGTCGTTCATGTTTCCTCCTGTTTGTTGTCAATATTTCCCGTAAGGTTTGCTCCGTCTATTCCGTTTATCCTTACCGAGATTATCTTGTTTATATACTCATCGCCATCAGGTTCGAGGACGTTCACGCCAAGATATGTGTCCGTATGACCATGCAGGATTCCGTTTTCATACGTTTCGAACAGCACGCCGTGCGTTTTCCCGATCTGCCGTTCAAGATACTGCCTTTCCAGCTCGTTTTGCAGCTCAATAAGGCGCCTTGCGCGCTCCTGCTTCACGGCGTTGCTAAGCTGCCCCGCCATGCCGTACGCAACGGTGCCTTCGCGGCGCGAATACGGAAAAACGTGTATGCGTGAAAAGCCTATTTTTTCCGCGAATTCGAGCGTCTCATTAAATTCCTGCTCCGTCTCGCCGGCAAACCCCGCAATTATATCCGTCGTAATAGCGCACTCGGGCATCGCCTCGCGCAGCATCTCGACGCATCGCTCATATTCCTGCGGCGTATAGCGGCGTTTCATGCGTTCAAGCACCGTTTTGCTGCCGCTTTGCAGCGAAAGATGGAACTGCCTGCAAAGCCTTCCGTTCGCCGCGAGCGCCTCAATCGTCTCCCGTGTCATAAGCTGCGGTTCAAGCGAGCCAAGCCTTATCCGCTCTATGCCATCGACGCCGCTCACAACGTCTATCGCTTCCATAAGTCCCGTTCCGTCGCGAAAATCCTTGCCGTACGACATCAGATGTATGCCCGTCAAGACTATCTCCTTAAAACCTCCCTCGGCTATCGCCTCGGTTTCGCGCCGTATACTCGCGAGCGTTCTGCTTCGCACATTGCCCCGCACATAAGGTATTATGCAGTATGTGCAAAACCTGTCGCAGCCGTCCTGTATCTTCAAATACGCACGCGTTCTTCCCTCGCGCGTTGCCGATATATCCTCAAAACGTCTGCCCGCCGCCGGCACGACGTATGCGTGCGGCAGTTCCGGTTCGAATATCAGCTTTTCCGTCATCTCGACTATCCTGTCGCGCTGAGCCGTCCCTATTACAAGGTCTACTCCGCCAAGCTTCAGTATCTCGTCTGAAGCCCGCTGCGCATAGCAGCCCGTGACCACAACCTTACCGTCAGGCGAAAGCTCCTTCGCCCGCGATATCATTTGCCGCGATTTTTTATCGGCAGTTTGCGTAACGGTGCATGTGTTTATGACATATACGTCCGCGCGCTCCGAAAAATCAACCGTCTCATAGCCCGCCGCCTCAAAAAGCTCGCGCATTGCCTGCGTTTCGTATTGGTTTACCTTGCAGCCGAGCGTGTAAAATGCAGCTTTCATGCTATCCCTCCAGCAGGCAAAGCATCATCGCGGTTGCGGCCATGCCCGCCGTTTCTGTCCTCAGAATCCTGTTGCCGAGCGTTATGGCGCGCGCGCCCTTTTTCTCAAGCGCGGCTACCTCTTCCGGCTCAAAGCCACCCTCGGGTCCGATTATAAGCGCGGCAGATTTCGGCCGCTTTTCGTCAAGCGCCGTTTTAAGCGTAAGCTCCCGCTCACATTCATATGCAACGAAAACGTCGTCATAGCTTGAAAAATCGCACCCGTCAAGCGACGCGACCTCCCGTACGCGCGGTATCCTTCCCCGCTTGGACTGCTTTGCCGCCTCGTAAGCTACGCGGTTATAGCGCTCCATTCGTGCGCCCATGTCCTTGCCGTCGAGCTTCACCACGCACCTTTTCGAGGTCACGGGAGCTATCTCGTATATACCAAGCTCGACGCATTTTTGTATTATAAGCTCAAGCTTTCCCGACTTGGGCAAGCACTGGAAAAGCGTTATGCGGCATTCAGGCTCCGCCGTCGATTCGCGGCGTGGCGATACGCTCAGTTCCACCTGCTTCCTGTCGGCAGACTCTATCGCTGCCGAGTATTCACCGCCCTCTCCGTCACAAAGCTCCACCTCGTCGCCGCGCTCAAGGCGCAGCACACGCGCAATATGCGCCGCATCGTCGCCCGTCACAACGGCTTTCCCATCGCATATTTGTGATTTATCAACAAAAAACCTGTTCACTCGCGCTCCTTCACAGCTGTCAGCGCCGACCACTCGTCGAGCTTTTTCACCTCAAGCACTTTAAGTCCGTTATTTGCAAGCGCGTCCTTTACCTCGTCAAGACGTTCGAGTATTATGCCCGACGCGATGAATACTCCGTCGTCCTTCAGCAGAGCGGGTATCTGCGGCGCAAGCTTTATTATTACCGACGCGACTATGTTCGCCGTCACTATATCGTAGCGTTGCTTGGAGATTTCCCGCTTGATGCCGTCGTCGCTTAAAATGTCGCCCGTCATAATGCGGTATTCATCCTTTATGCCGTTCATAGCGGCATTTTCGGCGGCTATGGTTTCGACTATCGGATCTATATCGACGGCAATCGCATGGCTCGCGCCGAGCAGAAGCCCCGCTATCGAAAGTATGCCGCTGCCGCAGCCGAGGTCGAGCATTTCATCGCCGTTTTTAACGAGCCTTTCAAGAAACTCAAGGCAAAGGCGCGTCGTCTGATGCGTACCCGTTCCGAAGGCCATACCCGGGTCGAGCGACAGAACCACCCTGTCAGTGTCGCCTATCGCCTCCCACGACGGGCGCACGACAAGCCTTTCGCCTATCTCAAGCGGTTTATAATACGCTTTCCAGTTGTTCGCCCAGTCTTCTTCGCTCACAAGGCGTTCCTCTATGCGAAGCGAGCCAAGATCTACACCCATGTCCATCTTTCCAAGCTCGTCCATCGCAGGCGCCACGGCTTCTATTATCTCCGCATTTTCCGGCACGTCGGCAATATACGCTCTGACAAACGGTTCCCTCTCGGGCGTCAGTTCATCCGGATCCGCATAGTCCCAAAAGCTCGCCGCTTCATCGAGATAGCCTGCCACGCCCGCAAGCCCCTCGTTTATTTCAAGCTGCGTTACCCCAAGCATGTCAAATCTGCCCGCTACTATGTCGAGCCCATCGTTCGTCGTAAATACGGTTATTTCCTTCCACATACAGAATACCTGCCTATTTTTTTACTATATTATGATAGTACACTTCGCGCATATTTTCAATCGCCTCGATTTCTGCGCTGTTGAGCGGGGCCTGTTTTGTTGATATAATGAACCAATCACCGCGGAGGTTTTAACATGATAAGACGAATAATCGACATAGACGATTCAAAGTGCAACGGCTGCGGCGCATGCGTAGTTGCATGCCACGAAGGCGCAATCGCAATCGTAAACGGCAAGGCGCAGCTCATGCGCGACGACTATTGCGACGGTCTTGGAGACTGTCTGCCGCAATGTCCCACAGGCGCAATAGCTTTTGTCGAGCGTGAGGCCGCCTCATACGACAAAGCGGCCGTTATGAATGCCAAACGCATAAAAGCGTCGTCTCCGTGCTCCTGTCCGGGTACGCACGCAAAAGCTTTAGCGCATAAAAGCGCATCTGTCTCGCTTTCCGCCGACGATATACCCGGTTGCCTCTCGCAATGGCCCGTGCAGATAAGGCTTGCGCCGGTCAGTGCCTCCTATTTCAATGGCGCGGATCTTCTAATCGCCGCCGACTGCACCGCATACGCCTTTGGCGATTTCCACCGCCGTTTTATTGACGGCCGCGTTACGCTGATAGGATGTCCGAAGCTCGACGCTACAGACTACTCTGAAAAGCTCACCGCCATACTCGAAAAAAACGATATCCGTACCATAACGTTAGTGCGCATGGGTGTCCCTTGCTGCTGCGGTCTTGAATTTGCCGCCGAAAAAGCTGTAAAAGCCTGCGGAAAGGCCATTCAGATGAACGTCGTCACCGTTGCCGTCAACGGTTCACTCATAAATTGACGCGCTATGTACACTCATTTGCGCTTTTGTCAAAATTGGCTCTTGCAAAAGCCGTGCGCATGATGTAAAATCATATATGCGCTTGGGGATGTAGCCCAGCCGGTTAGAGCGCCTCGCTCACATCGAGGAGGTCGGGGGTTCGAGCCCCTCCATCCCCACCAAACAGGTATTGGACGAACACCTATTTCTTCAGCGGCGGCTTCGCCGTAAAGTGTTCGCTCTGATCCACAACAGAAAAGCGCCGTCTTGGGAGTGATCCCGAGACGGCGCTTTTTCTATATTTCTGAAGCGTTCTAAAACTTTACATTTGTATACCTTCAATGCTAAGGAGGGGTGTGCTGTGATGACTTTCCTGTATATGAATTGCGGTATTCCCTCATTTTCAAACTCAATTTAACCAAGGAAATAAAAAAGAAGATATGAAGTAATCAAACTAAAAAATCTGAATTCTAAGATACGGTTTTTACTTCTGCAATTCCCGGTTTTTGCAATAAATCAAAAAACTCATTAATTGCGTTGTGCTGCTGCATTGGATATCTCATACCTGTTCTTCGTTTACAGAATGTGAAAGTAACCGATTCCTTTGCTCGGGATAATGCCACAAAGAATGTGCAGCGATCTTCATCCGGCTGGTTCCTAAAGTTCCAGAAAGCAGAGTCTTCCAATCCAACAAAATATACAGCAGAGTATTCCAGCCCCTTGCTTTTGTGGATTGTCATTATAGGTACTGAATGTTCTCCACAAAAATTCTCAATGGCTAGATTCCAGTCCCCACACGCAGCAACATATTCAGTAAAAAAGAGGTTTTCAAATTTTTCAATTAAGTCATCAAAGTGAGCCCCTTGCTTATACGCCGGAAATTTCGCTTTGATTTTTTCAATGCTGAAGAATCTAATTATCGTCCCTAGAGTGTCATGCCATTGCACACCGTCAAATCCCTGCTGTGCGGTTTTCTTCACGGTATCTGCTAGGTTAACCAGCTTCCGCTGCATTTCATCATAGACACCATTCTCCTGTGTCTCACCAATACCCCAGAGTTCGACCAATGACTCCCCTATGAAGTTCCACTCATTTGGATGTTTCCTGTCATTAGGCACACAACATAAACTTGATGAGCAGATCTACAATTGGCTCCTTAATTAGATCCTGGTAGTCAGTCTCAATGCGAGCTCGGACACCATGTTTCGCTAACTCCGCAATAATCGCGGAAGCATAGTTCTGCGGCAACTGTTTGCAGAGAATACATATTTCGTTAGGCTTTTTTCCTCCGGAAATTCTCTCTAGGATATCTGCTGATACAGCACCAGCTTCCAGCTGTTCATCGCCTGCAATAATCAGAGCAATATCTCCATCATCTTCTGCCCATTTATCTGAAGCACAGACTTCTGTTGCCTTTTCTTTTAGAGAGGCATACATTTCTTGTTGTAGTACAACCAATCTTGGTGCCGATCGATGATTCATTAGCAAACGAACATCTTTAGGATTCCACTCATCGCAAAAAATTTTAAAGATTTGTTTTACTGCACCAGCCCACACCATGATACGCTGTTTGTTGTCTCCAACAGCCGTTACCTTAGTGTTTGAACCAAAGAAGCATTCCTTCACAAGGGCATATTGAATATCCGTCGTATCTTGAAACTCATCCAGAAATACATAAGAATATGTTATATGCAATGCATGCCTAATATATGGATTTGTTTTTACAATATATATGGCAAGCATCATAATCATCTTGAAGGTCAGTGTCGCTCTATTCCCGTTAAATCCCTTTAGCAACAGCGGCCATACTCTATGCCCTATTTCGCTCCCTGTTAGCGGAAGGCTTATCTGCGTCAAGAACGTGTCGTATTTGGATTTAAGTTTTGATGGTGTTAATCCATCAGGATTCTCATATCCAATATATCTGAATGCAGCATCGATTGTATCAGAATCATTAACTAAATAATCAGGTGCAGGGCGAAGTTCTTCAGGTAACGCATACTTGAAGTGATCAAGGACACTCTTTGCGAATGCATCATATGTCATCGATACAAACCTTCCCTTTATTTCTGCCCCACAACGTCGTTCAACGCGTTCTTTCAAATTCTGCGCAGCATCCGTTTTGAAGCTGATAGCCAGTATTTTCTGTGGTTCTTTGCATTGATTTGTTTGAAACAAGAATGCCGCCTTTTGTGCCAGCAATTCTGTCTTTCCTGCACCAGGCCCTGCAATAACCAATACATGCCTATCGCTGCAACGAACAGCAGTATTCGCAGCTTCTTCCAATATAATCCCATCGCAAGGCAGCCACTTATCAGGATACACGATTTTCATTTCTTATCTCCTTTTAAGATACGCTCTGCCGTCTCAATTAAGCGCTCCAATACCGGAGGGATATTGCCTTTTATCGCTTCATCGCTCAATCGGGATAGTACTGCAATATGCGTGGAAGGCTTACCTCTATTCAGGAAGAAATACGTGTACCATATCATAAGGTTCTGCTGCTCCGTAGAATAGGTGCTCCCATCTCCTCCCTCTTCTTTCAGTGTGGATTTAATATCCTTTTTGATACGAGCCCCATATTCCGCTGGATAAGTACCAGTTTCTTCAATTGTCTGGATTAATACCCGTTTCTTTTTTCCATCCTCAGCAATCTCTAAACGTGGACCTTCGGTGGTATCTAGAGATTTCTTGTACTCCGATGCCATCTGTTCCAACATCATAAAGTCAATATCCAGCGGTGCGGAAAAGAAAACATTATATTGTTCCAGCCAATCGAGCCATGTTTGCATTGATGTCACATCAGAAACATCCCACTCAGACATACCATCCAGTCGTTTGTCAGTCAGGACGCCACTCTTTGTATTGAGCAATTTACTCTTATCGTGCCCATTTGCAATGAGTTGCTTGAGCACATACTTAATGCGTCCCCAACCTCCGCCTTCTCTTTCTCGATCTAGGTCAAGTAAAGTAATATGAGGAATGTGCAGATCATTCAGCAATCTCCAGAAATGGTTTACATGTCGGCCACCAAGAGGAACGACTGATATACCGCCAACATCTACACTGCCGTTCACAGCTTCCCAATACTTAGGAAGAATGATTTCCTCACTGTCGCCTTCTCCCAAAATCACAAGTTTTGCAAAATATAGTTCAGGATAGGCCCGGACTGCCTCTTTAATATATTTATACTGATCTTGTGCACTTTCCTTCTCAGGCAAAGTAATTCTTCTCACTTTCGATGCAAGCTGATCCTTGTCCATCCTGAAATATCTGAGATTCTCAGGATCAATCCGCTTAACAATAGCCGGCGAATGGGAGGTCATAATTGCCTGTGCATTGCTTTTGTCGGCAATATTACTAAGATTCTCCACCAGCTTACCAAGTAAATGCGGAGCGATATGGTTTTCGGGTTCCTCAAGCGCCACAATTGTCAGGATGGGCGGCCTACGACTAAAGGAAGTGTTTTCTGGGTCCGATTCAATTTCCTTTTGCATTTTGCCTTCCACATCTAAGATGCTGTCAACCAAGGAAATATAAAATAATGACCGCAAGCCATCACCCATCTGGTCTATGGTATATTCTTTCCCCGTTTCTGTAGGTTCGAAAACGACTTCCGTTTTCCTAACAGATGTCTCAATATCGGTACTGTTAAATCTCAAACTGGCCGTGGAATACCTGTCATCAGAATCGTAGGCTTTCCACTGATTCGCCAAGGATGCACCAAACATGGAAACACCCTTTTCTCCAACAAATTGTTCATTTAACTCCTTGATTTTTGCCTTAATATTTCTCTTCGTTTCTTCGCTCCAATTAATGCTATTCATAATCTGGTACATCATCGTGCCAGACGCATTTTTCAATTGCCTAGAAGGATCTCGAACTGCAGGAATATACACAACCCGGATTTTGTCTAAATCCCGACGGGCTGCCGGAGTGCGATAATTCTCCTCAATTTCAACCGCCTCAGGACAGGTAATATAGCTTATCTTGCTATCGATTGAACCTTCAATCGTGCCACTTTTCTCCCACGTAGCTTCAAGACGAATCCGCAAATACGGCAGCCCACTAGGATTATCGACAACGAGGTGCTGGAAAAAAGTTGGTATAACATATTCTCCGCCACTATTCCCAGTTTTCAATTCTTCGAATTCGAAAACTGCTTCAACATAAAGTTTCTGGCTCTCCATTTCATCAGGAGCCATTTCCTTAGGCAGATGGAAGTCGCTTCTTTGCAGAATCCGATCGCCGCTGTTTTCGGAAAACATACAGTTTAGTGCAGACAGAGCAGCAGTCTTACCAGCACTATTGTTTCCAATGAACGTTGTTAAATTGTCAATCAAGATAATCTGTTCCTCTGAACCAAAGCAGCGATAATTCATCAGTTTCAATTTGGACAGTCTCATATGTATTCTCCTGTTCGGTACAGCTTTTCCTATATTTTATCATAATAACCGGAGAAAACAAGGGGATATTATTTCTGCATACATTGCCGCAAGACGAATGAAGGTATGCCTCAAATTTATCAGCAGGTTCTCGGAACGAAGCAAGACATGCGCTCATTAATTTCAAGTCACAATAGTAAAAAATATGAAGAAACATAGCTTGATTTTCAAGAATACAAATCCATCAAGCGAAAATGTGGATTTGTCTTTTTCGTACTCGCTTGACAAACAGGTATTGGTCGAACACCTATTTCTTCAGCGGCGGTTTTGCCGTGAAATGTTCGCTCTGATCCACAACAGAAAAGCGCTGTCTTGGAGGTGATTCCGAGGCGGCGCTTTTGCTATCCGCACATTCGATTTCTGCTAATCCTCCTGCTACAATGGTTGCAGTAACCAAAGGAGGAATAGTGCATGAAGCAGAAATACTATGTGGAACTGAACCGGCAGGAATGGCGGCTTATCATTGAGGGGCTGAACCGGTTCCGCAACAAGTTGATTGCGGCGGGGCGGTACACAGATGCCGTAGGACTCAAAATCCTCTTTGTGTATTCCAGTGACTTTTCCGCACCTACTACAGCGGATAAAAAGGCCGGTTCCTTCCATCCATTGAATAAGAACAACCGCATACCAGCGCAGGAGCGTCGGCTTTCCGAGTGTGGAGGCTTCATACTTTCCCCATTTGAAGATCCGACTCAGCTTTTCAAGGAAAGCCAAAACGTCGTCATAGTTGAACCTGCCATCTACACGGTCAGGGTATTTCAGGCCCATTGCGATAGCGGCACGTAGGTTTTTCGTCTGATCCACCGAGGTGTTGATATCATCATCCGGTTCTGTGAACGGATCAGTAAAGGCTTCTCGTATTTTCGCTTCGTCCTTGGGTGTCAGCAGATTAGAGAACTCACGCCTTACAAGGCTGTCGTTGTCCTGCATAATATCCCGTAAAAGAATGAGGGCAAACTTACGCATCATTACATAGGCTTCCTCTGACTGTGCGTCATTTCTTTTTACGAGTTCAATATTGCCCTGCAGTAGTGCCTCGACGACATATTTCTTTTCGGCGTTTGTTAGGCTCTTCGGTCCAGCCTCGATAGAAAGCGTTTGCTTCGGGACCTCTTTCTTCAAAAGGTCCACATAGTCTTCCTGTTTCAGCTTTTCACCCTGCGAGACGAAGAATACATTCCCGTAAAGGTTGAAACGGATGCGTCCGACACGTCCTATCAGGTTTCGGAAGTCAACCGGCGTCATCACCTTTCGGAAAATCTTGTTATCGGTAATGAACAGATTATCCGCTGGGAGGTTGACACCCTCAAGTAAGGTGCTGGTACAGAATATAGTCGTGATTTTGCCACGACGGAACATGTCCTCGATACGCATTCTGATGGCAGCTGGTAGGTATCCAATGTGATATGCGACGCCCTTTTTTATAATCTGGGCCAAATAGTAGTCGCCGTGAACTTCATTCGTGATATCCCTTGCCAGTGCATCCCCGGCGGCGGTGACCACCTTATAATTGCGCTCCGACAAAAGGTTCTTAAGGTCCTCGTCAATGACCTGCTTGTAGATCTCATTGATCAGTGCCTTTGTTGGGACAATCAGGGCGAAGTTCATTTTTACCCCAGCTGAACCAGCTACAACATTCATACAATTCACGAGCAAGTCATTTTTCCTTGCAACGCCGTACTTTGTTAAATCATCCTTTGGTTTGTTTCCACCGGCTCCTTCTTTTTCCGCTACAGGAACGACACCTTGGCTGGCCGTAAGAGATAGGATGAAATCAGTTACAACCGGATTATTTTTTTCCTTGCGAATTTGCAAGATTCGCTTCAGTCGGAGCATCTCCCAGTGAGAAGGGATTTTATCAACCCATCTTTCGGAAACGTCCTGATAGTGATATTCGTTAATCATTACGTCCCTCCACTATGGTATTTAAGATTCCTTCCGTTTCCGCTTCTACACCACGAAGATCAGCCACTATATCTTCCATTGATCTAAGTGTGACATGCTTATAAAAATACTTTGTAAAACTCAGCTCATAACCTATCTGTGTTTTCTTTACATCGACCCAAGCATCTGGCGCATAAGGTCTAACCTCTGCATCCATGAAACCATCAATACCTCCGGGATATGTAAACGGAATAATCTCCGTATCTGTCTTTTCCTTATCGGGCACGGGTCTACCTTTCTTATCAACCACAACACTTCCATCCTCATCAAGTTGAGGCTGAAGCACAGTTATTTTCCAAAAGCCAAAATCCGAGTTGCTAAAAATCTTGCTGACGTCACTCTCTTCCATAGAAAGGAAAATTTTCAATATTTCCTTCTGAATATCCGGTGTCAGTTCACAGCTCTTTTTCCCCATATTCTTTTTTAACGGGGATTTCAAAGCCGTTGCATCGATCAACTGAACCTTACCCTTACGACGTTCTTCCTTTTTATTGGTCAGCACCCAAATATATGTGCAAGGCTTGTGTTATAAAACATGCTCTCTGGCAAAGCAATTATCGCTTCAACAAGGTCATTTTCAAACATAAACCGTCTGGCATTGCTTTCACCGCTCCCAGCATCTCCGCTGAACAATGAAGACGCATTATGAACTTCAGCGATACGGCTTCCGAGTTCGGTGTCCTTTTTCATTTTAGAGATGTTGTTCAGCAGAAATAGCAGCTGACCATCGCTGGTTTTGGGAAGCATCTGTATTTCTGTAGTATCGGATAAATAAGCATTGAAACGGGTATCCAAGATATCCTTTTTGCCGCCCATCTTTTCCGCGTCAGTTTTCCAGCTCTTTCCGTACGGCGGATTTGAAAGCATAAAATCGAACTGACGAGAAGCATTCTGATCATCAGAAAGCGTAGAGCCGTACATAATGTGCTCTGCTTCCTCGCCATCACCCTTCAGCAACATATCTGCAGTACAGATAGCATAAGTTTCTGGATTGATTTCCTGTCCGAAAAGATGGATAGCGACCTCCTTCCCACGCCTCTTGGCCAGCGTCAAAAGTCTGTCCTGAGCAACGGTCAACATACCTCCCGTACCGCAGGCTCCGTCATAACAGGAATAGGAAGCGTCCTTGATCTTGTCTGCGATCGGCATAAACACAAGGTCAGCCATAAGCTCGACAACATCACGAGGCGTCCAGTGTTCTCCGGCTTCCTCGTTGTTTTCTTCATTGAACTTGCGAATCAGTTCCTCGAAAATAGTACCCATGCCGTGGTTATCAAGAGCGGGAAGCTTGAGGATCGTCTTTGCATCGTCCTTATAAATTGGATTCGGGCTCAGGTTGATATCAGACGATGTGAATTTCTCAATGACAGCACCGAGGATATCCGCATCCACCATCGTGTCAATCTGGTTACGGAACTTGAATTTATCCAGAATCATCTGAACATTTGGAGAAAAGCCATCAAGATATGCGATAAAATCCACCTTCAAAGTCTGTGCTTTGGAGCGACTGGTCAAATCCTTCAGAAGGAAGGGAGACGCATTGCAGAAGGCCTGTCCCGCAGCATTGCAGAGGGCTGGCCACTGGTTATCAATCTTTGCGGCGTCGAGCCGTTTTTTCATTTCGAGGACTGCTTCCTTGCTGTCCTCCAGCAATGCGTCCAGACGACGGATAACCGTCATAGGGAGAATAACATCACGATACTTGCCACGGACATAAACGTCTCGAAGGCAGTCATCCGCAATTCCCCAGATAAAGCTAACTATTGAATTATGCACCTGATTGTCCATACAGATTTTCCTCTCTTGACTCTGAATTCGGCATTAAGCCATTATGATCGTACCAAATGTGCTGTCCCCAAAAATGGACTCATTCGGCCTTATTTTCCTTTTCATCAACTTTGTCGTCAGCGGCACCGCCGGAACGAATCCAATCGTCCACCTCTGACAGCTTGAATTTCCACAGCTTACCCACTTTATAGGCTGGCATATTTCTTTTAGCGATCCACTGCAAAATGGTTTCTCTGCCAACGCCAAGGTATGCTTGGACTTCTTTCAATGTTGACCATTTTTCAATGTTCTCGTTACCCAATTTAGTTACCTCCAGATCTCTTAAATGTCTTGTTCTCAACTACAATCGTTATATTGAATGGGCTTGAATAGTTCGGGTAGCACTCTTTATTGTTTTTATCAACCATAACCCATTGACTTTCAAAAGTGTCCTCATCGCCACGAGCATCGAATTCAACCGACAAAACAGCTCGTCCATTTGGAGCCGTATCCGGTATGTCAATTGACAGCTGCATGGCACAAGGAGTGATAGAATCCTCGTTTATACAGATAAGCCTTCGGCCCGTCCATGGGACCTTGCCGGAGTTAAGCAATTTCCATATGTGGGTGAAATGCTCGTAAAAATCAACCACATGTCGCCGGTCGGCAGGTGCAGTTTCAACCCAGAAAGCGTCTCCATCATAAAGCGGTTTGTGAAATGATGACTCGTCCGTTTCTGGCTGTGACAAATACTGTTGATAGTTCGTCGCTATGATGTCGTCATCAGAGTTCGGCTCGTGTATGATTATCTGAAGCTGGTCTGCGAGGGCTTTCGTCAAAGCAGGAATATTTATGTCTGCGTCCGTTGGGATCGTGAAGTAGTTCATCACGGTTCTGACGGACGCTTTTTTTATGTGCTCCGACAGGAACTTCACAAGGCCGGTCGTGTTTATCGGATTCGGGAAAGAGTCTCTATGCTTCTTCGATAAAGGTTTACCACCGTTGAACAGTTTGGCCCCGTAGTTAGATGCGCTGTAGGCACCTTTCTTTGTGAAAGCATAGCTGCTCCCTGCCGCCTTAAAGACCTCAACGACGAAGGAGTCCTGATTCGCCACTCCTTCGACGGTGCCATATATTCCTTTGCAAAAATGAGCGAAATCTATGCAAATCACCCCTTTCAGAAAAAGTCCTATCAAAAGTCCTGAAAGTCCTTCTTTCACGGTCCTTGCGCTCATAGGAAGTCCTTTTTCATCTCGGTATCTTATTAGTGGATGGCGGAGATGAGAGAGCCTGAGTCGTCGGCCTGTGGACCTTGATATTTAATTATATCACACTCAAGCCCAAAAATCAATAGATTTGGGGGATAACAGGCACAAACCGACACAAACTCACTTTCAAACAATCGCCATTCACAGAAGCTACCTCTCAGCTCGTTCACCGGCCATGAACGATCCGGAGCTGAGTGGTCGGCAGCATCAACAGCCTACTATCCGGATTAGGAAGCTGAACCTGACAAGGAGGGACAAGCAGTGACAAAGCGTGAACGTAACAACTGGATCGTGAACATTGAAAACACTGCTGCTGCCATCGAGTCTCAGTTGGGCTCAGCAGTAGTTGAATCTGTTTTCAAACACTACGGCGCACACGGCACTTGGGACCTTAGTCCAAGCGACCTGCCTGAAGTCTTCAGCGAACTGTACGCCATTGAAGCGGATCTCGACTAAAAAGCCGTCCTGAGCAAGACGGAAAACCGCTCACCGTCAGGCACTGCACCGACTGATCACCGGTGGCTCAACGGTGCTTGACGGCACAAGTAAATATCATCAGCTGCCTTTTGAGCGGGAAGCTGCAGACCGGAACGGAGAAATCTCCGTCGGGACTGTGGTTGGATTTCTATACCCTTTTTGCAGCTGACCATGAAGGTTTCCTCCGTTCCAAGCAATGGTGTCCGGGTGCTGTCTGCCAAAGAGAATATTGCGGACGACGCTTCCGGCATCTTGGTGGAGGGCGTTCTGGAAAGTA
>OIZL01000052.1_pt1 | contig 101640 bp, 106 predicted proteins | sample 1588541 | NCBI WGS metagenome assembly OIZL01 (sample SAMN03283285) | human gut metagenome | biome: human-associated habitat; material: feces | host: Homo sapiens | place: Peru | collected 2012 | reverse complement strand
CAAAACTTGGCATATTTCCATATTTGGCTTCTGTTATGAGCATGCCAAAGTATTTACCAAAATGCTGAGCTATTTCTTTAGATGCACAACCAAGGAACCCGAAATTAGCATTAGCACGACCCACACCATCGTCAGGAGTGAAGCTACCCAAACCCGCACTGCCAGAGATTCCGACACTGCCACCTAGAACATTATATTCTTCTCCTTCACTCTTAATCTTACCTATTACTTCCATTTCACCTGAGTTAAGTTCACGCTCATAATAAGTGGAACTCTTAGTTGCAATGTGATTATTGGGGTAGTAAATATAAGAATCGTCTGGGTCTCTTGTGAGATGTAAATCCTGACCTAAATTAAGAGCTGTTCTAATGATGTTTAACTTAAACATTGCGGCAGAAGCCCTACTAACTTGTTTTATAGTATTGACAATGCTAAGCATAACACTATAATCAAGCTTAAGGGCTTTGCAAGCATCTTGAAACGTTTTAATATCTGTAAAATTAGACATTAACTCTGTCTTATCAAAGGCTTGAAGTGCAACCTCTCTAAGTGCTGCATTTCCGCTGTTAAACCACTCTCTAGCCTTACTAAGAGTGACAGTTACTTTCCTTTCTTTCATATTGGGAATATTTTAATTATTAATTGTGGAGCTGAGGAGGATCACTTATATATTCTTCCACAACTAATATCTCTTACAGTCTGATAAGAAACATTTATTATAGAAGCAATATCTTTAAGTTTGGTTCCCCTACTTTTCAATTCTTTTATCTCTAGTACTTGTTGGTCTGTCAATTTTCTGCCATGAGTATTAACTCTTCTCACAACCCTATCAGAAGCTCTCCCATCAATATATCTTCCATTGTTCTCGCCTTTAGCTTGCCTCCCTTTAGATACTTTATCTTTAATATTATCTGAGTGAGTGCCCCTGAATAAATGTCTAGGATTAATACAAGCAGGATTATCACATCTATGACATATTATATCATCAGGTGATATGTCTTCTCCTGTATATGACTGATAAGATACTCTATGAGCTAACATGTGGAGCTTTTTACCCTCCACAATCTCTTGAATATCCCCATAACCATCTTTATTAGTTTTAGGATAGTTTATACAATCATTAGTACTATCTAATAAAGTATTTATTTTCCTTTTTGCTCTTTCTGTTATTAACATATAATCTTTTTTTTTGTTAGAATCTAGCTTTTAACCCAAGGCACACTACGTGGAAGTATCTAACAACGTGCCTTTGGAGCTGAGGGGAGTCGAACCCCTGTCCTAATAGCTCTCAATATAAGGATTACACATGCTTACCACTTTATTATGCAGTTGGTTCTCTGCTGGGGTTGACTGAATTGTCAACATCCTCCACCACTTGCATTCATCTATGCAAGAAATCTTGTCTTATCACTATTCTGTTTCCAAGTCAGTGACCAACTCAGTAGATTGCTTAAGCAGCAAGAGCTACAGGTGCAGAAATTCTGTTGCCACCTAAAGTTTTGATGTCTCTCCATCAGTCTCTGCATGTCCTCATACCAAGTAGCCACCAGTCAAAACCAAATACAGCCCCTTGAATGAAATAAATAGTACTCCCTATGGGACTCGAACCCATGACCCTCGGATTAAAAGTCCGATGCTCTCAAGCCTTGCGGAACCAACTGAGCTAAGGGAGTGAGCCATTTTATAACACCTCTTTAATAGTCAGACTCTTTATCGTACTGTTCACTATCTCATAAGTGATAATGATTTTATTACTACCCACTTCAAGACTGACAGATATAGGAGATATTATATCTACCTTTATAGAGTCTCCAAACACATCATACATATATCTTTTCATGTTGGATATGTTGAACACTCTACATCCTTTACCTAAACCTAGTTTGTTAAGGATTACGATAAGAAGTTCAGACATATTATTTATCATTGAAGAAGACATGCCATAGTAAGATACAAAACAAGAATGTACCAAAACCATAGAATATTATCTCTAAAATTCCTAATATTATCATAGGTCTTTCATTTTTAATATCCAAGCTATTATAAATAGCCAAGCAAGTATTGTTATACCCATCACTTCTTGGTCTCCTTGGCAATAGCTTCCTTGATGCCCTTGGGAAGATACATTCTGTATTCCTTACCTGTCTTAGCTGATATTTTGTTTATATATACAGCTCCAGAAGAGGTAATGAATATAGGATATACCCTATTATTCCTATCCTTGTATGTATATTTGGTCTCCTTACCCTCAGACTTTCTAAAAGTCTTTGTGGTATCCTGCACAAAGGTATCACCCTCACGCTTGAACTGCTGTGCATTAGCTATAAGACTAATACAAGCAAATATAAAAACTACTATAATTCTCATATGTTATTATTTTAATTGTTTACTATAAAAGTCTTTTCCTATTCTCACGAACCAGAAAAGAAAAATCTACAACTACAATTTATCTATAATGTTAAATCCAGTGAAGGAATCAAATTCCTTCTTGGATATTAACTTATAAGAAAGATAAATTAGAGCAACACAAACTAACCCAAATATCAGAAAGTATTTAATACCTACTGACATTATTGCATCAGCACCTGTTATAAACAGGATGCTGCTTATAATTGTTGCATACAATAGTACGCATTTACTCACTTTAATCATTGTTCCATGTATAAGATGAATAAAAACATGATAACTCTCTAGCTGTTTGCTTGGCTTCTTCAAGATACTCAGACAAGAAGTCAGACACTTCATAGAAATCATGTCTATTGCCTTCAAATTGAATATCCAAGACATCCTCACAAAAAGCGAGAGCACCCCTTTGTTTAGGAGTGCTCTCTCTCCATATGTTTATGTCAACCAATCTAACAGTCCAATCAAATCTTCTATTGATGGCTTTATATTCTTCAGCCTCTCTTATAGATTTGAATGGTACACCAACAGGATTACCTGTGGTGTCATAGACGACATACTTCCTACTCATTTTACTATTACTTTGACGTTATGTGACTTGTACATCTTAACTTCAGAGAATTTAATCTCGTAAAGTTCTCCCCAGAACATAATAAAATATCTCTTAGGTTTATGAACCTTTATAGTAAGTTCATAGTTTACTGTGGAGCATACAAAAGCTCCTTTTAGTCTCTTTCTTGCCATTATTGTGTTATTTTGTGGTTATTTTTTTTTTATAGTAGGTGATATAGGATTTGAGCCTATTTGCATAGTATAACTATTGCATTAACCAATATATGCTAATCACCTTTAGCACTGTCATTATTAAAGTCAGTCACCTCCAGTACTTTTAAGATAACGGAGTTTAATAGATACCATTATTAATATTATATAGGAATAATAATTGTTACATAAATCATTCATCTATATAAATCATCCATTAGTATCATCTCCTAATAGAAACCTCAACTCGTTACACTTCCAGGTTTTAGTACTTTTACTGGTCAAGTCCCCTTTCTACTAATGCACTGTGTCTTGTCTACTCGATTCCCAGTCCCTCGGTGCTGCTTTCAACTCCATGAGTTTACTTGTCTGACCTTCACATCAATCTTTCACTCAACAGCGGATTTTCGTTTAGGTGAGTCCTGTTTGTCCCTATCTATCTTGAGGTATAGCTACTTAATAACAGTACTATTTGTTTTTAGAGCTATATCCAGTAGATATGTCCCACACTGCACCTATTATAAGTGCAGCACATAGAATTATACCTACCCATTCTCCTAGTGTCATTTTTAACTCTTTTTAATAAATAACTGACTTGAAAAATGCCAAGCAAAGTAGGGTGACTACATGAGCCACTCTACTTTGTTGTTGTTGCAAAGACAGTAAAAAGAGTTATGTACCACAATGTGTGGTACACACTCTTTACTACAGATTATCCTCGGATTCTCTGGATATCCAGTTCTCCCTGCTTCTCCAAGGTAACTATCTCTGCCTCATTGAGGTTGATGATGTCACCTACCTGGCTCTTGGCATCAGTACTCATTGGCACATACATAGTTGTACCATTTGCCATGAAGAAACAGCAAGAGTTACCATACTGAGATTCCACCACCTGGGCCTTAGTTACGAGTGCAAGTTCATCCTGTGTGAACTTTCTGGAAGCCTTTTCAGCCCATTTGCCTCCATACACTTTCAGACTAGAAAACAAATTCATAGTGCTAAATGTTAAATGTTATTTGATAAATGTTATTTGTGCACATGCACAGCTACTACTATTAGCATTAGCTATGCAAGGCAAGGGCAAGGGGGGAGTTAGTGACCTTGCTCTAAAGATATACTTGAATATATCATATCTTATTGTTGTTTAGTTACTACTATTACTTCTACTGTTAGCTAATAAATAGTATAGCCAGTATCAAGGGAGGAGTTAGTGCCTCTGCTATATAATCATATGTTGTTGTTTCCTAGTTAGTCACTGTCTGGATGATATAATAGCTTGTTAATCATATGTTGTTGTTTACTATTCATTCAAAAATAAAGGAGAGCAGGATTACTCCCACTCTCCTATGAGGTCTGAGGACTATATTATCCTCTGATGCGCTGAATGTCATGCTCACCCTGCTTCTCCAGAGTGACAATCTCAGCAGAAGACAGGTCTACTATGTCACCTGCCTCAGACTTAGCATCCTGAGACATAGGTACATACATGGTAGTGCCGTTCTTCATAAAGAAGCAGCATGATGAGCCATACTGACTCTCAACTACCTGAGCCTTCTCTACAAGAGCCAGCTCTTCCTGAGTGAAGTGTCTGGATGACTTCTCAGACCACTTACCACCATACACCTTAAGATTAGAAAACAGATTCATAACTGAATAATGGTTGACCTAAGCACCATAAGGTTCAAAGTTAATAATGTCAAAAGTAAGGAAGGAGTTAGTTATACCACTCTGAGTATGCATCACCTCCAGAAGTGGTATCAAGATAGTCAGGATAGTCTGCCTCAAGGTCATTGATATAAGCCTTGGCAGCACTCAGTCTCTCACTTTGGTAGAGAGTAACACCTGCAAGTACCAGCACCACTAGTGCCAATATTGCAATGAGAATGTTCTTCTTCATATCATATAGGAATGTTATCAAAGGCAAGGTGAGAGTTAGCCTCTGCAAGCCAAATCAAAGTCTCTCTGTGAGAGCCATTTGCCCTCCTTTAGCACGAAGATGTCATCTAGAGCAGGTTCTTCATCATCAAAGAAGAATGTTCTGCTAGTATAATCACCATAGCCTTCAACAACAAATCTGATGTATCTGGCTTTATTGCCAAAAGGCTGCCATGTACTACCTAAGAGTGACAGCTCTACATAGCCATAACTCTTAATGTAAATCTCTCTAATACCTGTGTCAATGAGGTCTTTCAATGTTTTTCTTGTCATCTGACTTGGAATTTAATTGTTAAACATAAGTTATCACTATCTTGGTTGGTGTGAGTATGTATCATTTCAACCCACGGGGGACAAGCCCCAACAAGCCAGAGGCAGGGGAGGTGTGAGTGTATTATACCCCCCTCACACCAATGAAGTACCTTAAAAATAAAATAAAAAAAAAAAATTAAAATTTTTTAACCTAGACCATAGTGTATAGTTAAACTTTCTTAAAATATTTGGTTATATCAGATTTTATGCTTATCTTTGCACCATCAGAGAGATAGGTAGTATGTCTCTATCCTCCATGAGGTAATCAAGTAATGGAGCAGAAGTTGGGTAGTAGTTCTAATATAAGAATGAGGTGTCCCCAATACTGATACAAAGTGTTCTGTTATAAGTTAGATTAGCATAACCAATACTACTGAGAAAAGGTACAGGTAAATATGCTTTAAGGGGTATAACCAAGAACGGGTCCAACGAAGTGCAGAACTAATATGAAACAAGCTTGGCAACACAGGCTAGGGATATATTATACCTAATAATTAAGGTATGAAGAAAGTAAGTAGAATAGTAGTTGATTGAATTGCAATTACCAGAGAATGTATTAGGGTGTATTATAGAAGAACATCAAGAAGGACAATATTATTGTACCTCATAAGCAGTTAGGTTAATGTTTTTTTTTTCACTAAGCCCCCTTATTCAATACTCTTCTGGACTCTTATAATTAAATTTATTACAGTAAAATTTGGTAGATTCAAAAAATTTGCTTACCTTTGCAGAGTAATTCAGAGTGGGACTTGGTGTAGTGGCAGTCACATGAGATTTTGGCTCTTATAGCAGAGGTTCGAGTCCTCTAGTCCCAACTATAAAATGCCCTCTTAGTATAATGGATAATACATGAGTCTTCTAAACTTAGAATGATAGTTCGATTCTATCAGGGGGTACTAAATTATATAGACTATGTAGTGTAGTGGTTTGCATATCACACTGTCAATGTGAAGGTTAGAGTTCAATTCCCTCATAGTCTGCACACTTATAACAGAACAAAGTCCTATCCTACAGCGGTAGGTAGGCAAATGGAGAGATAACTCAGTGGGACTGGGACTTGTCTTGAAAACAATGGGAGCAGTAATGCTTGGGGGTCGGGACCTCATCTCTCCGCAATATATGGGTGTAATTCAGTAGGTAGAATGCTACATTTGGGATGTAGTTGTCCTTGGTTCGAGTCCAAGTACCCATACTAATGGGGAATTAAGCTAACTGGCTAAACTGATAGCTTTGCAAGCTATATTAGAGGGTTCGAGTCCCTCATTCTCCACATTAGTTTCCGTGTTTCATAATGTTAGAACGTTTGTTAGGACTCTCTTTTTTTTTGGACAGTTAGAGGATAAAGAAATTGTCCTTATTGGGGTATAGCTGGAAGGTCAAGCAAAAGACTGTTAATCTTTAGATGAGAGTTCAATTCTCTCTACCCCAGCACTGGATACTTGAATGTAGAATAGCAGAGTATCAGGAGTTAGGCTACTACAAGCAATGAACTCACCTAGTAAAGTCGAAAACTGGAGGTGATAATATATCACTCCACTTTGCTGTGAGGGTAGGAAATCCCTCATTTAGGGACTTATCTCCTCTGTCTGATAAGCAGTTGAAAGAGTAGTTGGTTACAGCTGAGTTCAATTCTCAGAGTCCCTACTGTGTTAGTATTTTAATTGGTTAGAAGTCTTGACTGTGAATCAAGAGGGTATGGGTTCAAATCCCATCTAACACCCCAATATACTCACTTAGCTCAGTAGGTTAGAGCATTTGTCTTATACACAACAGGTCAAAGGTTCAAGTCCTTTAGTGAGTACTATAGGATAGTGATAAATAATAGTGGAATTGGAATACCAAGGGTTCTATAAAAGATGACTACAGGTGAAAGTATCTGTGTGTAGGTTCGACTCCTACCTACCCTATTATCTTGGAGTACCTGAGTGGTTTAAGGGCACAGTCTGCAAAACTGTTGATTCGTGGGTTCAAATTCCACCTCCAAGTCTATAAGCCTCTATAGCTGAATTGGTTAAAGCACATGCCCCTTAAGCAGGGGACTCAAGGTTCAAGTCCTTGTGGAGGCACACTAGAGGGTGTGCAGGGTAAAAATCTTTCCTAGGAATAAGATGAAACCTCTTAAAAAGACCCTGCTTCACTCCCCCAAAGCATTGATGGTGGATGCTCTGGACTTTTAATTCTGAGAGTAAGGTTCGACTCCTTATGGGGGAACATAACAACATTTAACTTAAATTAGGGAAGTGTGCTACACGGTGATAGCCTCAGACTGTAAATCTGACACCTCTGGTTGAATAGGTTCGACTCCTTTACTTCCCACTTAGATTTCAAGGATTGCTCTTAGCTTATGAGTGGTGACTAGGGTAGAGACTAGAATAAGCTATTGGACATTGGGCAGGTATGGTTACATTGCGAGGGTCTGAAAAACCCTAGAACATAGTTCGATTCTATGAATGTCCACTTAATATTTATATAATATGAGGAATATCAAGGAAATAATAGTTCATTGTAGTGCTACACCAGAAGGCAAAGACTATAGTGTAGATACTATAAGACAATGGCATCTTAAGAGGGGTTTCTCTGATATAGGCTATCATTATATAATATATAGAGATGGTTCTATACATATAGGTAGAGATGAGTCTATTATAGGTGCACACTGCACTGGTCATAATGCTAACTCTATTGGAGTATGTTATATAGGAGGATGTGCTTCTGATGGTAAGACACCTAAAGATACTAGAACTACTCAGCAGAAGCAGTCTCTAGTTAAGTTGCTTAAGGAGTTGAAGACTAAGTATCCACAAGCATCTATACATGGACACAGAGATTTCAGCTCAAAAGCTTGCCCTAGCTTTGATGCTACAAAAGAATATAGCTCTCTATAAAACTTACACCCTCCTGCTGGAATGGGTATACAGGCTAGTCTTAGAAACTAGTGTACTAAGTACATAAGGGTTCAAGTCCCTTGGAGGGTACAGATAATTTAGTTAAATAATGTAATTTACTTGCATAAGTTAAATATTTAGCTTAACTTTGCAGTATCAAATAAAGAATTAGAGAAATGGATAGTGTTTTTCTAGATAATCAGCTAATGGATGAGATGTTCAAGCCTTCTCAAGATGAGAACCCTGGTCAATTCTTTATTAGCTTCATTAACCTTCTGGAGGGTTGGAAGACTAAGTGTAAGAATCTGCATTGGGCAGCTCCTAAGAAGAATATTCATGTTTACCTAGATGAGTTCCTAGGTATTATCTCAGACTATCAGGATGGATTGGCAGAGGAATATCAGGGATTGCTTGGACATATGCAACCTAATGTAATTAAAGGTACTCCTAGTGATGCTCTTAATGCTATTGACTTCATCAATGAGGTCAAGGCAGGAACTACTAAGTTCTATGAGAATATTCCAGAAGGAACTCTATATGCAGGAATTAGGTCTGAGTGTGAGACATTCATACATAATATACTGAAATACAAGTACCTCTTTGAGTTATGTGATTTGAGACCTTACTAAGTATAATGCCCCTGTGGTGGAATGGAATACACATTGGTCTTAAACACCAACGCCCCTTGGGGATTGCAGGTTCAACTCCTGTCAGGGGTACTATGCCTCCTTAGTGTTAATGGTTTAGCAAACCTGCCTTGTAAACAGGAAGTCTCAGTTCGATTCTGAGGGGAGGCTCTACAAGTTACTAAAAACTGTCTTACCTACAGTGATGAGTAACACCCAATGCTACTAGGTAAACCTCAACAGGAGCTGACCTGTATAAATAACAGCTTTATAGGTGTAGATGATTGGGGGTGTAAGTATAAGGTTAACCTTACAATGCCAAGTACCATACCAAATCTTGGCAATATCTCGGGATGCTAGCAATGGTAGCTAACCAGCCTCATAAGCTGGAGGTTGTGGGTTCGACTCCCACTCCCGAAACTATAAATAGTTAGAACATGGATGAGAAGAATAAAGTAATGACTTGCATAGTAGGTCAGACAATCAGGGGTATAATAAACCAGGCAAATGAACTTGGTATACCAAGAGAGGCTATAGTAAATATGTTTACTCTTGGTGGACAGATATATTTAGTTTATTATAAATCATAGTTATATGGAACACTTACTTAGAGATGAATCCAAGACAGCTGAGTATAACTCTGTCCCCGTAAAATACTGTAAAAGTTGCTTATCTCTTAGAATAATGGCTCTTGATGGTATGGACTATTGTGACCACTGTGGAGACACTGATATTGAGGAAAATACTATAGAGGAGTGGGAGAAGTTATATATAGCAAAATATGGAGATAAATTCTTAAATAAATAATATGGGAAAAGAAGTTAGAGAAATGGGAGAAGCTAAGAATAAACTTAGTTATGAAGAGTTAGAGAATGTATGTCATCAGCTCAGTGCACAGGCTCAGCAGCTTAATGTACAGAATCAGCAACTGAGAAAGATGATAGAGGAGGCTAATCTTACCAACCTTTATAAGAGATTGGACTATCTATTTGCTGTTATTGATAAGGATAATGCTTATCTGTCTCACAATTTTAAGGTACAATGTGCTGTTGAGATAGAAAATCTGATGGCTACTCCAGAACAAGAAGAAAACACTGATAAAGGAGAGTAATTATGGTCAAGAAGGGAGTGGATAATGTGGTGAGAATACCATGTAAGCTTGACTACTCTTTCTTTAAGATGTGGTTTATGTTCTTACAACCATTTCACCATCTTACTGAAAGGGAAATGGAAGTAGCCACTTCCTTTGTCAAGCAGAGATATGAACTAAGTAAGGTGGTCTCTGATAATGGTATTCTTGACAGACTCGTTATGAGTGAAGATACTAAGAGGAAAGTTAGAGAAGAGTGCAATATAACTCTTCCTCACTTCCAAGTCATAATGGGTAAATTGAGAAAGAATAACATTATAGTAGATGGTAAGCTCAATCCAAGATATATACCTAGAGTTAATGAGGAGAATGGCTCATTTAAGTTGATGTTATTATTTGATTTTCAATGAACTATCAAGATGCTATAGACCATGTTGCTAATAAGCTTGAACTACCTACAGAAGTAGTCAAGGAGGCATATGAGTCTTATTGGAAGTACATAAGATGCACCATATCAGAACTACCACTTAAAGATGACCTTAGTGAGGAAGAGTTCAATAAGTTAAGAACAAACTTCAATATACCTAGCATCGGAAAACTATCTTGTACATATTCTAGGTATAAAGCCATTAAGGATAGATATAAGCATATAAAGAAACTAAGAGATGATAGCAACAATAAAGAAAGTCAAGCCCATGTTTGATGGACTTGTTACTACTATGAATAGATATGATAGTAATACTAAGGTAAGAGGTACTGACATCATTGATAGTAGTAAGGCGGGTTCAGTAAAAGAATATCAGACAGTAATTGCTGTAGGGCCTATGGTAAGGGGTATTGAAGTAGGTGATACAGTATTTATAAATCCTAAAAGATATGCAGTAATGAAACATGAGGCTGGCAGTCTGAAGGATGGGGTAATAGGAGATAATCCTGTAATTGGATATAATTTTGATATTGTAGAAATTGACGGTAAAGATTATCTGTATCTTCAAAGTACAGACATCAAATTTGTAGCAGAAGTTGAAGAATTTGAGGAAAACCCTACAATATATGTAGAACAGCCTAAAATAACAGTTTAATAACTAAGCCCAGTCTTAAAACAAGATTGGGCTTTTATTTTAAGTTTTGAGTATGAAATTATACACTATCTATGCACACATAAATAAGTGTAATGGAAAAACCTATATAGGTCAGACATGCCAATCCCTTGAAAGAAGGTGGAGAAAAGGTGATGGATATTCAAATAATGTATATTTCAAGAGAGCCTTAGATAAGTATGGGTGGGATAATTTCCTACATCTTATATTATATAGTAATCTATCAAAAGAACAAGCAAACCAATTGGAGATAACACTGATACAATATTATAAGAGCATCAACTTATCCTATAACATTACAAACGGAGGTGAGGGTACTATAGGATTACATACTCCAAAGACTATAGAACATAAAACAAATATAAGTAAGGCACTAAAAGGAAAGCCTAAATCTAAGGAGGCTATAGCTAAGATGAAAGCTAATCACCATCATTCTCTAGATACCCCTATATACAAATACAGTAGAGATGGTGAATTTATATGTTCTTATTCTACTATAGCTATAGCTGCTAAAGATACTAATGTTGCTGCTACTCACATTAGTAGATGTGCTAGGGGTAAAAGACCTACTTGTGGTGGGTTTATATGGAAATATAATAAAGATTGAGAATATGAGACTACTAGTTTATGAAGGATATAACCTGACTATTGACCCTATGGCACTAGCCTTGAAACCATTTAAGGCTATATGGGTTAGAGACAAAACTGAGAAGAAAGAGAGAGCTATATCGGAAATAGCCTACATATATTTCATGGAAGACCCCAGAAGTGATTACCAGTACATCATAGATAGGGATGAAAGAAGCAAGGCTATTAAAGAAGGTGAAGGTCTTAAGTCTACATGGCAACCTGATGGAACTGTAAAGGAAGCCATGAAGCTATATGCCTCATTCAAGACTACCTCAGCTCTATTACTGGAAGATACCAGAGCTTTGGTTGATGGTTATAGGAATAAATTGAGAGACCTTACATCTGATATGTCAGAGCTTGATGTAAAGGATGTTAAGGAGTTAGGTGCTATTATTAAACAAGTGCCATCAATGGTTAAAGACCTAGATGAGGCTGAGAGAGCATTGGCTAAGGAGATAGCACAAAGTGATAAGGTAAGAGGTGCACAAGAGAAGAGTATTTACGAAGATATGTAACCATTATGGATGCAGTAGGAATAGTAGAAGTATTGAATACCAAGTTTGAAAGGATGAAATGTAAGAAAGGAGTACATTTCATACTACACAAAGAAATAGAGTGTAACAGCTTTAGTAAGGCTTACAAAGAGTATAAGTGGACTCTATGGTATATAAATAACGGAGAAAAGTTCAAAGTAACTACATTATATCATACTAGTAGAATAGTTACTGAAAAGGAAGAATCTGAAATGACCAAGTACATGGAAGAGATTCTTCTTGACTTTATCTTTAATCTCCTTCTGGACCATGATAACTTAACTTTGATGTTAGATGGAAAATATAAAGGTACTGATACAGACTAACAGGTATCAGACTCCTGTTACACAGGAGTTGCTTGACAGTCTACCAAGTGAAGTAGCAGAGCAGCTTATGGATTGTCTGACTAATATACAGTTCATTAAGAATCTCATATCTCCAGATAGACTTTATTATAAGGATTTACCTAGGGATGATAGAGGAGCTGCAATAGTGGATATAACTAATCCTCCTATACTTGAAGATGCTGACTATTTTAGACAAGCTGCATTACACTATCAGAAGCACGGATGCTATACATTTCTAAAGCCCAATAGTAATCCTAACTCTGAGTTTAGGAAGTTCTGGGATGAAGAGAGAAGAAGATGTTGGGAAGGATTTATCAGACCTTCAGATGGTGCATGGATTTCAGGGTTTAACTACTGGTTCTTGAACTATCAGCCTATGATGGTCAATAAGATTACTGAGGGTAGAAAGAAGGCTGTCAGAGTAGAGGCATTTCCTTTTGTACAGGAAGGTAATATATGGAGATATTATTACTTATTCGATGCTAGAGAGCAAGGTCATCACGCCATTGAGTTAGCTAAGAGAGGTTGTGCGAAAAGTTATAGCTTAGCAACTATTATGGGGCATAACCTTATTTTAGGGGAGTCAGAAGAGTCTAGAAGAAGGGTTATTACAGTACTGACCGCTTATCAGAAGGAATATCTATCTGATAATAAGGATGGTACATTATCTAAGTTCAAGCCTGCAATTAACTTTAGTTTCTCTCATACTCCTTTTCCACATCTTATGTTGAAGAACTCTCCTAATGAGATGTCATGGCAAATGGGTTATAAAGATGAGTATGGCATAGAAAGAGGTTCTCTTAATCAAGTATTGGCAGTATCAGCTAAGGATGACAGTGAAAAGCTGAGAGGTAAGAGAGGTTGGATTCTATTTGAGGAGATGGGTTCATTCAAGGGACTATTGTCTTTGTATGATATTACCAGAAAATCAGTAGAGGATGGTGACTATACATTTGCTACTATGTATCTGGTAGGATGTGTGTGTGCAGGTACTAAAGTATGGACTCTTGATGGTAGATATATAAATATAGAAGAATTGCATAAGGAAGATGGTATAATAGGATTTACTGATTCTTTTAATACTAATACTGAGCCTAATATTTATCTGACTAGAGGTATTACTAAAGAACCTATAGTAAATAGCATAAATAAAGCCAATAAAGAATGTATTAGACTAGAACTATCTAATGGGAATAGTTTAGAATGTTCTATAGACCATCCAATATTAATACAAAAATCTGTATACAATAAAGAAGGTAATAGAAGTTTTAGTCATTATGAGGAAATATTCAAAGAAGCAAAAAATATAAAAGTAGGTGATAGAGTAATTGAAGCTAGAGAAATAAGTACTTTTGGAAAAGATACTCTATTTGATGCTAGATTAGTTGGTATGCTTATAGGTGATGGTACTTATGGATTTAGAGAATCTCCTAAATTTAGTTCAGAAGATGTAGAATTATTAGAGTATGTAAAGAATAGGTATAACTGGAGTTTATCTGCTACTCATATAACTAAGAAAAATAAAGTATATGAGGATATTAGAGTGAAAGGCATATGCTCTTTGTTAAGGGATATAGGTATATATGGTCAAATAAAAGCTAGTAAAAGATTACCTTCAAACTATCAGACACTGAGTAGGGAAGATACTATACTGTTATTATCAGGATTATATGATACTGATGGTTCAATATATCTTGGTAAAGATGGTTTTATAAATATAACTCAAAGTAACAGAGAAATACTAGAACAGATTGCTGTATTATGGAGAAAGTTTGGTGTTATAGGAGCTATAACTAAAACTTATCCTAGAATATCTCCTAATAGAAAAGATAAAAATCCTTGGTACACACTAGTTATATCAGGAAGATTAAATATAGGAAGAGCAGCTAAAGTATTAAAACTTTTAGTACCTCATAAAAGAGATAAACTAGTTGAATTAGAGAACTATTATATAAATAATCCTAGTAAGAAAGAACAGAAATACCCAAAGGATATTATAGTTCATAAGGTAGTATCTATAGAGTATCTTGGAGAAAAACCTGTATATAATCTTACCGCAGGATTAAGTCATACCTATTTGGCTAATAATATAGTAACTCATAATACTGCTGCCGAGGATGAATCAGACTTTAGCTCAGCTAAGACTTTGCTATATTATCCTGAGGCTTATAATATACTCTCAGTAGAGAATGTATATGACAGACCTAAGCAAGGTAAGCCTACATTTGGTTATTTCTTCCCATCATATATAAATAGAGCAGGATGTTATAACAAGGATGGAGTATCTGATGTAGTAAAAGCATTGATAGAGATACTTATGCAAAGGCATAAGGCTAAGTATAGTGCTGACCCCAAGTCAGTTCTTAGAGTAATAGCAGAAGACCCTATTACACCTGCTGAAGCTATTATTAAGGTAAAGGCAGCATTCTTCCCAGTTACAGCACTGACTGAAAGACTACAGCAGCTTGACACTGATGTACACTCATTTGATGATGTATATATAGGTAAGCTGGTTATGAATAAGAGTGGTGAAGTAGAGTTTAAGCCAACTAGTGATGAGCCTATCAGAAAGTATGGAGTAGAGAATGATACACCAGGAGCTATAGAGATATTTGAGCTTCCTGAGAAAGACAGGAGTGGTAAAGTACCTAACACTAGGTATATAATAGGGCATGACCCTGTAGACAATGACCAAGCTGAGTCATCATCACTGTCATCTACATTTGTATTAGACTTATGGACTGACAAGATAGTAGCTGAATATACAGGAAGGCAGTCATTTGCAGAGGATAACTTTGAGATAGTGAGATTGTTATGCCTATTCTATAATGCCAAGTGTCTCTATGAGTCCAATAAGAAGGGTATCTATGCTTATTTTGCCAAGATGAATTGTACTCACCTATTGGCTGATACCCCTGAGTACCTGAGAGATAAGCAGATGATTAAATACAGCTCATTTGGTAGTAACCAAAAAGGTGTGAATGCTACAGCAGCTATAAACAACTATGCCAATGGTCTTATAAGGGACTGGTTGATGAAACCTGTAACCATGATTACTACTATAGATGGAGTAGAGCAGGAAGTAGTCACTCAGAATCTGTTCTTCTTAAGGAATAGAGCTTTGATAGAGGAACTTATAGCATTCAATCCTGAGATAAATGTGGATAGAATCAGAGCATTAGGTATGGTTATGTTATATAGAGAGGAGAAGATGGTATTATATCAAGGTAATCCTAGTAGGGATAAAGATGTAACTCCAAAAGACTATATAGGCAATGACCCATTCTTCACTAATAACTATGACAAGAAATTCAAGAAGCCAGTAAATTTAGTAAAAGATGTGGCAACTAGTTAGTATTTCATTTATTTACTTGTAGATATGAGTGAGATTGACTATTTTTGCATGAGATTAAATAATGGAAGACTATGGCAGATAATATAAACTTTCCCAGACAGATGCTTCCTTTCTCTAAGAAGACTAAGCAATGGAGAAAGGAGTGTCTGTTGTGGGCTAACCAGAAGACCTTTTTCAATTACAGTCTAGTCAGGAAGTCAGTAGTTCATAAGAAGATTAACTATGACTTGCTCAATGGTAGATTGCATATGTCAGACTTGCAGATGGTACTTAATCCAGACCATATAGAGGCTGGTTATATACCTGATAAGTTGCAGCACTACCCCATCATGAACTCTAAGCTCAATGTTCTAAGAGGTGAGGAGAGTAAGAGAGTCTTTGATTTCAAGGTTGTTGTAACAAACCCTACTGCAATATCTGAGATAGAAGAGAATAAGAAGGCTGAGCTATTCCAAAGATTGCAAGAACTTATGGCAGACACATCTGCAAGTGAGGATGAGTTCAACCAGAAGCTTGATAAGCTGAATGACTACTACACATATGAATGGCAGGATATAAGAGAGATAAGAGCTAATGCTTTATTGAACCATTATATCAAGGAGCTTAATATACCTCTCATATTCAATCAAGGCTTTATGGATGCAATGGCAGTTGGTGAAGAGATTTATCAGTGTGACATTGTAGGAGGTGAACCAGTGATTGAGAGAATAAATCCCTTAAAGATTAGAGTATTTAAGTCAGGTTATTCAAACAGGATTGAAGATGCTGACATCATACTGTTAGAAGATTATTGGAGTCCTGGACGTGTTATTGACACATACTATGATGTACTTACTAAGAGGGACATTGAGTATATAGAGAACCTTCCTGACCATGTTGGTCAAGCAGCTACTGACTCTATGGATAACCTTGATGAGAGATATGGCTTCATCAATACAAGTATGATAGGTGATGAGGTTACAGCATCCAATGGCTCATACTACTTTGACCCAGCTAACCTATTCAGTGAGGGGGTTACATCCTCATTGTTACCTTATGACTTGGCAGGAAATCTTAGAGTTCTTAGGATGTACTGGAAGTCAAAGAGGGCTATACTTAAAGTTAAATCTTATGACCCAGAGACAGGTGAGGAAGTATACAACTTCTATCCCGAGAACTATGTAATAGACAAAGACAGGGGTGAAGAGGCTCAGAGATTCTGGATAAATGAGGCTTGGGAAGGTACTATGATAGGTGATAGCAAGGATGGTATCTTTGTTAATATGAGACCTAGACTAATACAATACAATAGGTTAAGTAATCCATCAAGGTGTCACTTCGGCATAGTAGGTTCAATCTATAATCTCAATGACAGCAGACCTTTCTCATTAGTGGATATGATGAAGCCTTACAACTACTTGTATGATGCTATACATGACAGGCTTAATAAGGCACTGGCTGCAAACTGGGGTTCTATTCTAGAGCTTGACTTGAGTAAAGTACCTAAGGGTTGGACTATTGACAAATGGATGTACTATGCCAAGATTAACCATATAGCTGTTATTGACAGCTTTAAGGAAGGTACTATAGGAGCCTCAACTGGTAAACTTGCAGGTGCATTGAATAATGCTGGCAAGGGAATGCTTGAAACTAACATAGGTAACTATATTCAGCAGCAAATCAACCTTCTGGAGTTTATTAAGATGGAGATGGCTGAGGTTGCAGGTGTTACCAAGCAGAGAGAAGGTCAGATAAGCAATAGAGAGACTGTAGGTGGAATAGAGAGAGCTACATTACAGTCATCACATATAACAGAGTGGTTGTTTGTAGTACATGATGATGTTAAGAAGAGAGCATTGGAATGCTTCTTGGAAACAGCTAAGATAGCACTTAGAGGTAGAAGCAAGAAGTTCCAGTATATCTTATCTGATACATCAACAAGAGTAATGGATATTGATGGTGATGAGTTTGCTGAGGCAGACTATGGTCTGGTAGTAGACAACAGCAATGGTACTCAGGAGCTTCAATCTAAGTTAGATACTCTGGCACAAGCAGCATTACAGACTCAAACATTGTCATTCTCTACTATAACCAAGCTCTACACATCAAGCTCATTAGCTGAAAAGCAGAGATTGATAGAGAAAGATGAGAAGGATATTAGAGATAGACAGGCTCAAGCACAGCAACAGCAGCTTGAGAGTCAGCAACAGATAGCTCAAATGCAGAATGAGCAAAAGCAAGCTGAACTCCAGCAAAAGGATATACAGAATCAGAGAGATAATCAGACTAAGATACAGGTAGCTCTTATCAGTGCAAACTCAAGAGCAACAGATGTTGAAGAGGATGGTGTAGCACCTGATGAGTATAGTCAAGAAGCTAAGGATAAGCTAGCTGAACAGATAAGAGAATTTGATAAGAAAATGGAGCTTGAATGGGCTAAGCATAAGGAGACTCAATCCAAGAATGCTTCAGATGCTGAACTCAAGAGAAAACAAATAAATAAACCTAATAGTAAAAGCTGATGTTTACAAGTGACCAAATAAATGAGATTAAGAACAAACTGCAACTTTTTGGAAAGAAGGATTCTTCTTTCCCTAAAGTTGACAAGTGTTATTCAAATGATTCTATAGTAATATTGCAGGATGGCTCAAATAAGAGTATATCTATAGACAAACTACTTAACACAATCAGTATTAAGTATATAGATAAACTAATTGAGAATTTGGAAGAGGGGCTACTTAAAGTAAGGATAGTAAATAGCTTGCCTGATATTGGTAATCCTGCTATTATATACTTAGTCCCAAGTACCTCCCCCTCAAGTGGCAACATATATACTGAATATTTGTGGGTGCAAGACCTTAATAAATATGAGGTTATAGGTTCTATAGGAGGAATGGATATAGATGATAGTCTGAGTGATACAAGTATAAACCCTGTACAAAATAAGGTTGTAACAGGAGAGTTAAATAAGAAGCAACCTAAATTTGCTGCGGACTATATTGCCACAGGAGACTTGAATAGTATTCCTATTACAGGAGGAACTTTGGACTTGAATGGCTATCTTTTGATTATAGAAGATACACCTACTGTAAGTAATGACCTTACTATTGCCAATGGGTATGTTACAGCTGGGGATACTGTCAATATATCACCAAGCCTACCAATAGTTTTTGTAAATTGTGATGTTGATATTACGAATTTAACAACTGTTGATAATGTTGAAGGCTATAATAGTGTTTTGCACTATAAGGGTGCAGCATATTCTGGGAATTGGAGCATATTAAACAATGAGGTGGAGACTTCCTTTGATGCAGAGCTTAATAACACTTCAACTAATGCTATACAAAATAAAGCTGTGTTCAATGCCATTAAAGATGTTAACAGTAGCATAGGAGTAATAGGCAGTACTGTTACTGACTTAAAGACAGACAATACTAATATTAAAAGGGATGTTACTACTCTCATGGATAAGGTATTTCCTTTCAAAGTTGCAGTTAGTATTGATAAAACATTAGCTCAGAAAGGAACTACTGCTACTGCTAATATTACAGTAAAAGCATATCAAGGTGATGATATTACACAAGTTGATACTATTATAATTAATGGTACAGAGTACCATGGTAATATACCTTATACTACTCAAGTTACAACCATAACTAATACAACATACAATGTCAGAGTTGAAAAAGAAAATAAGAGTGCTAGTGGTTCTGTTTCTATCAGATTTGTTAATCTTTCTTATAGTGGTGTTGTTGCTTCTAATTTTGTAGTCAATGCCGCTAATGTGAAGGCTCTTACATCTTCTTTGCAAGGTGGTAGAAATAGAACATTGACATTTAATCTTAATAATCAGAAAACCTGTATCGCTTATCCTAAAGAGTTTGGTGCTGCTGCATCTATCAAGGATGGTAATAACTTCGATTATCTTGCTTCTTATATAAGAACTGAAGTAACTATAGATGGTGAAGCTTATTATGTATATCTTCTTAGTAGTCCTACTACTATTACTGACTTCAAACAAATCATTAATTAACAACTAAATAATTATAACATTATGGCTATAAAAATTGGTGCAAACCTTGCCTATAACGGTAAGTTACCTAACTTTGAGAGAGATAGTTTTAAGACTAAGGCTGCTATGAAAGCCTTTAATGAAAATAGTATTGATGAGGGTCACCTTTCTTATTGTGAGGAAGATGGTAATATTTATCAATATAAGTCTGCTAATGCTGTTGATGCTACTACTGGCAGATGGAGAATATTCAAGACTGATATTGTTGTAGATGCTGAACTTAATGGCACTTCTAAAAATCCTATTCAGAACAAGGCTGTATTTGATGCTCTAAAGTTAAAGGCTAATGCAGTTGCTCTTGATAAGTATCAATATAAATATAATGCTAGTTTTGTTGCTCAATCAGATATACTTGTTGGGGCACTACCTAAAGATACAAAAGGTGTCGATTTGAATGGCTTTACTCTTAATGTTAATCAAGATGTTATATTAACAAAGTCTTTTATTATAAATGGTACAATTGCTGTTGCTGACAGTTGCGTATTGACTCTTGCTGTAGATAATTGCAGTAATATAATAATAAAGAATGCAGGAACAAAAGAAGCATCGATAGATATTACTAAAGGTAACTTTGATACTTGTGATTTTGGCTGTCTTACAAAAATTAGTGGTGGAAGCAATAATATTGTTAGAAATTCTACTTTTCAAAAAGACCTAAATATACTAGAGAATTCTAATACGAGAATATATAGTACATATTTTGGTGGTAATATAAATTTTAATAGTGACACAGGAATTGTTACTGCATTCGGATGTAGTTCAAATGGAGAGCCTACTGTTTTATATGGAGGATTTAACGCTTCATGTTTTTATAATTGTGAAATTGTAGCCTCACCTTATTTATGTGCACAAATAACTCAAGCAGGTGATAGTTATTATGAGGCAGGAACTATTGATATTAGAAAGGATGAAGAGGCTCCTGTATCTTCTAAAGCAGCCTATGATGCTCTTCAGTTGAAAGCAGATAAAACTCAATTAAATAATTATGTTACTACTACAACTGCTAATACTACTTACGCAACTAAGGATTCTCTTAATAATGAAGTTAATCAACTTGTTGAAGAAATAAATCTTAAACTTGATGATACCGTTGCCGCTAGTACTTATCTAAGGAAAGATGATGCTAATACTACTTATGCTAAGAAAACTGATATAACTAACATATATAAGTTCAAAGGAACTAAGACTAATTATTCGGAACTTCCTAAAACTGGTGTTGTTACAGGTGATGTTTGGAATATAACTAATGCTGATACTGAGCATGGTATTAAAGCAGGTGATAATGTTGCTTGGAATGGTACTGCTTGGGATAATCTTAGCGGTGTTACTGATTTGTCTGCTTATGCTACTACAACCACAACTGATGCAATGAGTGCTGATATAAAGAAGTTAATGGACAAGGCATTCCCATTCACCGTTAAAGTTAGTCTTGATAAGACTCTTGCTAAGAAAGGAACATCGCAGCCTGTTAAAGTTACAATTACTCCAAAGATAGGAGATGATAATGTAGATGCTGATGAGATTATGATTAATGGTGCTGAATATCATGGTGCAACACCATATGTTTATTCAGACACAGCAACAGCTACTACAACATATAATGTTAGAGTTAAGAAAGACGATAGAACTGCTCAAGGTTCTGCTACTATTACTTTTGTTAATCCATCTTATGATGGTGCAGTTGCAGCAGACTTTACTGTTACAGAGGCTAGCATAAAGACTCTCACAGAAGCAATAAGAAGTGGAAAGGGTGGAACAAGAACATTCAACCTTAATAACCAAAAGGCATGTATTGCATATCCTAAATCTTTCGGTGCTGCTACAGGTATTAAGGATGCTAATGGATTTGACTATCTTGCTTCTTACACTAGAAGTGAACTTAATGTAAATGGTGAATTGTATTATGTGTATCTTCTGACAAATGCTACAACTATTACTGATATGAAACAAACGATTTCTTAAATTGAATAAGCTATGGCTATAAAAATAGGTTCAAATTTTACCTTTCAGGGAGAACAGCCAAACTTTGAAAGAGATAGATTTGCTACAAAAGCTGCTATGAAGGCTTTTCCAGAGACAAGTATTGACGATGGACATCTGTCTTACTGTGCAGAGGATGGAAACACATATCAGTTTAAGGATTCTAATAGTGTTGATGCTGTTACTGGTAAGTGGAGAGTATTCAAAGATGGGTTTAGTGCTGATACTATCAGCACTGAGCCTAATCAGTTTCTTGCTGGGCCTATAAATACTAGAGGTAATATTGGTCTTAGAAAGATTGATATTGCCGATATTCCTAACCTAAAGAGTAAATATCAACCCATAAATGGAAATGGCATTCAAGAGAGACCTAGAGCTGTTGGGCTATCGTTAGGCTATGTGGCACAAATTGGCTATCTTAAAGCACTTATTAGTGCAAGTGATACTACATCCCAAGTTAGTCCTGATTGGTACTATGCTACAGATGGTACTCTTCAAGATATTACTACTAAAATTCCTAAAGTTACTTTAGATGATGCAGTAAGTACTACTTCTGATAATGGAGTCAAGAATAGTGTTATTACTAAATATGTTGATGGTAAAGTTACTACCATTAATAGTAGCATTACTGATATAAGAACCTCTCTTGAATCTACTCAGACTGATTTTGTTGATTTAAGAAATAAAGTCAATGCAATGCCTAAGACTGTATTTATTACACAGGCTGCTTATAATGCTTTGACAACTAAAGATGCTAATACAATATACTACATCAATGGATAATGTGAATAAAATACATATTGGTGATAATTCTGTTAATAAGCTTCTCTTTGCTTCCCCAACTACGGGGAAGCATGGAGATGCTTTATGGAGTTATTTTAAGTATGCAAATGATGCTGGAGGATATTATGTTCATGGTCTTTGGCTTGCTCCTCATAATAGGTATCTTTATTGGTGGCCTTGGGATTTAGGTGTTACTGGTGGTGCTCTTAAAGATGTTAATGATGGAGCAAAATATTGGGGTTATGTTCAAGACGGTTATAACAAGAACATAACTAAAGGTATGAATACTAAGTTTCCTGATAATGGTTGGACAACTAATGAATGGACAATTGCAGTATGTATATATAGCAATACTACACAAGAAATTGACTTAGGAGATAATCCTATTACAATTACATTTTTGGATGATAGGTTTGACGATTGTACTTTTATGACAAGTGATGGTAGTGAATATACTGTTAGTAGTGATAAAAGAACTATTACTATTAATAAAGTAGGTAAAAGTCATATTGTTTGTTATATCGTGCCTCCTGCTGCTCAAATGATTCTTGCTGGTATTAGAAAACTTCTTACTAATGTATATGCAAATGTACATGGTCTCAGTATTCATACAAAGGAAGTTGACAAACCTGTTGACCCTTCTACTGTAAGATGTTGGACTGCATATCATGGAACTAATGTTCTTTACCATGAGAACAAGACTAAAGAGAATGCTTGGGATGCTTATGGTCTTATTGATGCTCCTGTCAGTTATCCTAAGGCTAAACAAGTAGTCAAGTCTTTCAAAGGTCTTGATGGAACAAAGAAAGTTCCTACACTTGATATTTATAAAGATGCTGACTTTTATAGTAAGGCTGCTGATGGTACTGTTACTTTCCAAAGATTTAACGGTATTCTTAATAACAAGGATGTTGCTGCTAAAGTAAAGGAATGGTATGCTACTCATACAGTCGATGGTGTATTCAATCAAACTGCTAATAGAACTAAAGGTTTATTCTATGCTTCTGACATTGATGGTACAGTTACTATTAATTATGATGACCCAAATATAGCTGGTGTTGCTGAATTTGCTGATAGTAACATTGAGAAAGTCATTATAAATACAGGTACTGTTACTTCTATACATGAGTTATTTTACGGAGCTGGTAATCTTAGAGAAGTTGAATTTGAGATTGTTGCAAGGTCACAAGATATTAGTGGTGCTTTTGAGTTCTGTGGTAATCTTCTTAAACTTCCTAAGATAAATTGGAGTGATGGAAATAGAAGTTTTAATAGTACTGATGCTAGTGGAAATGTCACTGTTGTAACATTCAAAGTACCATGCTCTAATGCTGGTTATGCTTTTGAATATTGTTATAGGCTTCCTGAGATACCTCAATATGGTGCTACAAGAGATGCTGCAACTAATCATTTGACATTTACTGATTATGCTCCTCAAGTATTCAATCAATGTAAAGCACTTAAAAAGATTGGTCCTATACTTGATTTAAGATATCTAAAGCCTGCTAATGCTTATCTTTTATTTGGGGGTTGTACTGCTCTTACTGATTTGAGACTAAAGAATCTTAATCATGGTTCTTGGAGATTTGATGAGAAAGCAATTAATGGTGTTATTCAAGGTAATCTTTCAGCATTAGATGCAGAAAGTGTTAAATATTTGATTGACAATCTTTCTGACTTGACTGTAACAAGCAGTGATGATGAACATGCTATTAGTGAAGTTAGAACTGCTGAATTACATTGTCCTTCTACATGGACTTCTATTACAGATGCTCAAGTTACTGCTGCTAATGCTAAAGGATGGAGAATATTCATTAATGATACTGAGAAAGTTGTAACTAGTTAAACAGGTAAAGCTATGAAAAAGATTAGAGATTTCTTTAATAGACTTATGAAAAGAAGTGACCTACTTATTCATTTTAATGTAGGTACTAATATTTCATTTGCAGTTACTAATATTTTTGCAATGAGTGCTGGTGGAGCTATATTGATGTTTGTTATTATGTCTGCTGTAGGTGCTGTTGTTGCATTCATTAGTGGGATAGTTAAAGAGAATATTGATGAAGTTGTTGATTGGGATGATGTTATTGCTACAACTTTAGGCGGGCTTGTACCTGCAATAGTTAATACTATTGGTTATATTTGTTATGTTCTTCTTGTATGAGTAAGTTAAAAATTGCGACACATGATAGTGCTACAGGAGAGAAACCCATAGGATTTCTCTCACTGTTGGTGCTACCATTTGCAAAGACTCAATCAAAGACTATAAAACAGCAGTATGATGCTGGATGTAGGTCTTTTGATATTAGAGTAAGATGGGATAAAAGAAGGCATCTATATGTCTGTGCTCATGGCTTATGGAAATCAAAAAGAAGTGCTGCATCCATACTTAATCAGATAAATGAATTTAAGGACAGGTGCGAAGTATGTATAACATATGAAGGAGTATGTAAGGATGTAGAAAAATTCAGTGCTAAAGTAACTTCTTGGAGATTGCATTTTGATAATATTATATATGGCAGTATATGTACAAAATATGCTACTAAAGTAAGTACTAAAGTAGATTATATCAAGATACAATATGCAGATAAAGAATATAGTGGAGGTATTCAAGGTTTTGTTCCTCTTGACGGTAGAAGCTGGCATACCTATCTTCCTATCCCCTGGCTGTGGGATAGGCTCTACAAGAGGCCACATAAGTTCAATGATGAAGAATTTACATTTGTAGATTTCTTATAAGCACATCATAATTAAACAACTTATGCTATTGCATGAGTGATTTATTTTATATATCTTTGCAAAACAATGAAACTAAGCACACAGATACTAGGGATTATTGCTTTATTAGGTATTATATGTTCTATAGGATTAAGCAGGAAATGTATAAAACTTAATGAAGAAATATCTATAACAGCTAATAATCAAAAGATACTTCTTGGTATGAGAGACTCTTTGAATACATCAAATAGAGTCTTAAAGCTTACAATAGACCAGCTTAATTATTTCAATGATTCTATCCTTAATGAGATGAATAAAGTCAGGAAGGAGTTGAAGATAAAGGATAATAAGCTGAAGTCACTAAGTTATATAAATTCTGTAATAGAAAAAAGAGATACTATAATCTTCAATGATACTATATTTATAGAGAATATAAAAATAGATACTGTTATAGAGGATAAGTGGTATTCTATGAAACTTAACTTGGAATATCCAAACAGGATTATTACAGAGCCTTCATTCATTAGTGAGAAATATATAGTTGTAAGTAGAAAGAAAGAAACAATAAATCCTCCTAAGAAGTTCTTTATTAGTAGATGGTTTCAAAGGAAACATTGGGTAATGGAAGTTAATGTGGTGGAGAAGAACCCTTATATAAAAGAGAGTAATAACAGATTTATTGAGTTTTACAAATGATTGATTTAGGGGTTATAATTACAGGAGTGATAGGATTAGTCACTTCTATAACTAGTGGTTGGCTATCTTATTTATTCACTAGAAAGAAATATAATAGTGAAGTAGATGAGAATGTCATACATAATATGAAGGAGTCTTTAGAGTTCTATAAGCAGCTTTCTGATGACAATAAAGAGAGGCTTAATAGTCTTCTGAAAAGAAATGATGAGTTGGAAAGTGAGATAAAGGAATTGAGAAAACAGGTATCTGAACTTATGTTATTAACCTGTAAAGACCTTACTTGTAGGCTAAGGCAAACCAGTATTGATTTATTAAAAGCACAGAATGAAAAGAGTGTTTAATTTCAGAGAAATAAATAATTAAAATATAATAATATGGGCAAATTTAAGAGAGAACTTACTTATGCAGGGGATGCAAGTAAACGATTAGTTAATCTTGATGCTATAAATTATGTAGCCTTTAGAAGTTCTACGTATCAAGCTCTTTATACATTTGGTTTTGTATTAGATAGAAATAATAAAGAATTGGGCAAGAGTGCTCCTTTTGAGAGAATAAGTACTTTTGATGATTTGACTAAAGTACTTGATGGTAGTCATGGTAAAGGTACTATAATAATAATGCCTTTTTCTGCTAAGAATGCAGTATTGAACAATTATGAGACTCCTACAGGAAAGCCTGCATTATCTTATACTACATATACAAAAGATTCACCAGAAATAGCTAAATTAACTGAAATATACAATTCTATAAAATAATATATTATGAGAAGAAGTAGAGCTGAAAAGATGTGTATTTTATTACTTAAATACATACCTGTTATATGTGCCTTTCTAATGTTTCTACATGTAGTTTTTCTTGAGTGTGGATTTCATTATTGCTTTGCTGAACTGGCTGTACTTACAATGGTAAGTATTATGATATTAGTATGGTCTAAAGTATTTAAGTTCTGTTTAATACATATTATTTCAAGTCTCTATACTGTTGGTATATTATGGTGTAGTTATATTCAGAGATATGTAGGGTTTGGTAATCATTTGGAACAAATCAGAGTGAGTGCTTTATATTTTGGTTTTATTATACTTTTAATTCTTGTCAATAAACATGCTGAAGATTATAAGAGACTTATTGAAGAAAATCATTGATGATATAGATGCTGGTAACAGTAATATAAAAGAGGATGAAGCTATTGAAGTAGTCAAAATAATAAAATCATATACAGACAAAACACAAAGATTAAGTAAATATCAAGCATGCCAGAAGCTCAATGTAAGCAGAGCTACCTTTGATAATTATGTTAGAGAAGGTATTATACCTAGAGGAGAAAAAGTAGCAGGATTTAAGGAGCTTAGTTGGAGTAAAAAGGATTTGGATGATTGTATCAAAAAGGCAAATACCCCCTGATTATATATGAAAATTAAACCATCAATAAAGAGTTAGCATTGAAGTGCTAACTCTTTTTCGTTTTAATAGCTTGATATTAAACACTTTATAGTACTTGTACATTGTTGTCTTAGCATTGTTGTATTCTTATCTGTTTATTCAGTACCTTTGCTGCTTAGAATATGGTTTGGTGATAACATTGACACTAAAGTAGTTGAGTCTGCAATCAACTTCTGGTTTAAGGATGATGATTATAAGAGTGGTGGTTGTAAAGTATATAATTACTTTATGGGAGCATAATAAGCTCAGAGGGGTGCAGTAGTGATACTACACCTCTCTTTTTGTATCAGTAAATAAGGATTTCATTTATAGTTTAACAACTATCTGTATTAGATACTTGCCCACTTGCTGAATAGTTAATAACTTTGCACAGTTTAATAACCAATAGGAGAAGAAATATGGAAGGTTTGAATGATAGCTTTATACTATCTGGAGAAGAGATTGATACACTTGACCTCTTTGAGGGTAGTGATGAAACACAAGAGACACCTCCTGCTGCTGGAGAAGATAAGACAGATGAAGAGGAGGCTGGAAAAGACAAAGATAAACCAACTACTGAGGATGAAGTAAATCCTGATGATTTATTTGAACCAGAGAGCGTAGGTAGTGAGGATAAAGAAGATAAGAAAGACAAGGAAGGAGGAACACCTGACTCTAATAAGGATAATGGTTCTTCTCCCAATTCTAACTTCTACTATTCCATTGCCAGTGCCTTAGTAGAAGATGGTGTCCTCCCTGACCTTGATGAAGAGTTTGTTAAGGGTATTAAGTCTCCAGAAGACTTGGCAGAAGCCATAGACAAGCAGGTTAATGCCAGACTTGATGAGACACAGAAGAGAATTAGTGCTGCACTTAATGCTGAACTGGAGCCTGATGAGATTAGACAGTATGAAGCTGTCTTAGGTAATCTTGATAAGATTACTGAAGATGCCATTAAGGATGAGTCAGATAAAGGTGAGAACCTTAGAAAGCAGCTCATATATCAAGACCTTATCAACAGAGGCTTCTCAAAGGAGAGAGCAGCTAGAGAAGTGAAGAAATCATTTGATAGTGGCTCAGACATAGAGGATGCCAAGGATGCTCTAGAGAGTAATAAGTCCTACTTCAAGAAGCAATATGATGACCTTATTAAAGAAGGTCAGGAAGAGGCTGAGAGTGAGAAGAAAAGAGTTAAGAAAGAAGCTCAAGACCTCAAGAAGCAGATGCTTGAAGATAAGGAGATATTTGAGGGCATCACTATGGATAAGGCAACAAGGCAAAAGGCTTATGATAATATTGCCAAACCAGTCTATAAGACTGAGGATGGTGAATATCAGACAGCTATCCAGAAGTATGAGGCAGAGAACCCAGTTGAGTTCAGAAAGAAGCTGGGAGTTATCTTTACCCTTACTGATGGTTTCAAGAACCTTGATATGCTTGTCAAAGGTAAAGTAAAGAAAGAAATCAAGAACAGCCTCAGAGAGTTGGAACATACACTAAGGAATACCAATAGACCTAAAGGTAATCCCCAATTTGTAGGTGGTGCCCAAGAGGACCCAGAGTCTTATGTAGGACAAGGCTGGTCACTTGATGTATGATATAAATTGATTAACTAATAAATTAATTTTTAACGAAATGGCTGGTAAATTAGGTAAATTTCAAATGTTAGGCTTCCAGCATTGGAAGGGTTGACTCACAAGTTAAGCCCTTGTAAAATTGGGTAAAATCGGTGAAGCCCTCCAAGTTAAGCCTAGGGTAATACCGAGCTAATCTTTATGGTAATACATAAAGACAGTGTAACGCATAGAAAATGAAACTATGAATGGGTTTATTTACATCATCAGAAACACTGTTAATAATAAAGTTTACATAGGTCAGACTAAAGTAAGTGTGACTACAAGATGGCAAGAACATCTTAGACATGCTAAATATGGAGACCAGATTATTAATAGAGCTATGAGAAAGTATGGAATAGATAAGTTCTATGTGGAGACTTTAGAAATCTGTAATATAGATGTTATAGATTATAGAGAAATATACTATATAGACTTATATGATTCTACAAATAAATCCAAGGGTTATAATGTAAGTATAGGAGGTAAAACTCCTAAGTTCAAAAGGAAAGCACTGAATATCTCAACTTTAATTGACCTTTATAAAAATCAAGGATTCTCTTTACAAGAGATAGCTAATAAGTTTGAAGTTACAAGATACATAATAACTACAGAACTTAGAAATGCTGGAGTTGAGATTAGTGAGAGATATAGGGAAGAAGAAAAATTTAGTAAAATTAATAAGGAAACACTTATTAAAGCTCTTCAAGAGTATAAATCTCTAAGAAAAGCTGCTAAATCTCTCGATATGAACTATACAACTTTTAGAAAAGCTTGCATATATAATAACATAGAATATAATTCTTCCACGAGTGCCCAACATACTGACAAGTATGAAAATGTATGCTGAACTTACACAATGGTAAAGTGTAAGAACTAAAGGATAAAAAGCCTTTAGGATAACAGAATTGTTAACAAGTGACAACCACCTTGGCTCAATCTTCCAGTTGCAACCTCAGAAGGCAACTAATCTTATGGTTCAGTTGCTTGCTTTTTATAGAGGTAAGACTCTGGACACATTCCTTAATCAGTTCCCTGTAAGAGAGTTTGAGACTGATGACGAGTACTACTGGGATGTTATTGGCTCATCAAGAAGGAATATACCTCTTGTTGAGGCAAGAGATGAGAATGGTACAGTAGTTACTGAGGAGAGTGGTAATGTAGGTATTGGTACATCACCTTTCTATCTGGTATTCCCAGAGGATTGGTTTGCTGATGGCGAGGTTATCGTAGGTAATCTGAACCAAGTATATCCTATTAGAATCCTTGGTGATGCTAGAATGGAGGGTACAAATGCAGTCTACAAGTGTGAGACTATGGGTGGTCTTACTCAGGGTATTCCTGCTGAGAGACTTCTGGCTGGAGAGAGATTCTCTATTGAGTATGCTCCTGTAGAAAGAGAGGGTTCAAGAAAGGTTGGTGACATCAGATTCAGTACTCCTGTATCTATGAGAAATGAGTGGTCTACTATTAGAATCCACCACAAGGTATGGGGTAATAAGCTGGGTAAGAAGCTTGCCTTTGGTATTCCTATGGTAAGGAATGTAGATGGTAAGCAGGTTAAGGACACAGCTAACATGTGGATGCACTATGTAGACTGGGAGCTTGAGTGTCAATTCTCTGAGTACAAGAACAATGTAATGGCTTTTGGTACTTCTAACAGAAATGCCAATGGTGAGTACATGAACTTCGGTAAGTCTGGTAATGTTATCAAGACAGGTGCTGGCATCTTTGAGCAGACTGAGGTAGCTAATGTAATGTATTACAACAACTTCTCATTGAAGCTTCTTGAGGATGCCCTATATGAGCTGAGTGCAGCTAAGCTTGGTATGGATGACAGACTGTTTGTCATCAAGACAGGTGAGAGAGGTGCTATTCTATTCCACAAGGCAGTTCTTCAAACAGTCAGTGGTTGGACTACATTTGTTATGGATAACAACTCAACTAAGGTAGTTGAGAAGACTCAATCTAAGCTCCACAGCAATGCTCTGTCTGCTGGTTTCCAATTTGTAGAGTATAAAGCTCCTAATGGAGTAAGGGTAAGACTTGATGTAGACCCATTCTATGATGACCCAGTAAGAAACAAGATTCTTCACCCAATGGGAGGCGTGGCAATGTCATACAGATTTGACATCTGGTACATTGGTTCTATGGACCAACCTAATATCTTCAAGTGTAAGATTAAGGGTGATAATGAGCTGAGAAGCTATCAGTGGGGTCTGAGAAACCCATTCACAGGACAAATGGGTAATCCTCATATGTCTTATGATGAGGATAGTGCTACTATACACAAGATGGCAACACTTGGTGTATGTGTGCTTGACCCAACTAGAACATTGTCATTGATTCCTGCAATACTGCAAGGATAAGTATTAGGGGGATAAGGTAATCCCTTGTCCCCCTTCTTTCTATAAAGAAATATAAGGAGAAGAATAAATGGCTAAAAAAGTAGAAGTAATACTGGATGATGCTACCATAATGGATGAAACTCCAATGCAGGAAGTAGTTGAAGCACCAGTTAAACAATCAAGGAGAAGACAGGATAAGCAACCTGTTACTATAGATGAACCTATAGTCAACTGCTTGAGAAATGAGAGAATCATTGTAAAGCATGTACCTAAAGAGACAGGTATAGTAAGAGACCCTAAGCATATTCTATATGGAGGTATGGCAGAGGGTGCAGTAAGATGGCTTACTGTTCCTAGACTTACATCTGGTATGTATGTAAATGTACTTACCAATGCTGAGAAGGCTTGCCTTGAGGAAGTAATGGGGCTTGAATATAATGCACTGTCAATATATAATAAGGTAGATAATTTCTGGGATAATTATCAGGTAAGACTGACCAAGCAGGATAACTTCCTTAATCTAGCTGACCCAGATGATTATATTAAATATAAGGTGCTCTTAGCAAACAAAGACCTGATAGCACCATCCCTTCAAGACCTTGAAGACCACCCTAAAGCTACATATCAGTTTGTACTTATCCATGAGAATGAGGAGTCACAGGCTTCCAAGAAGAAGATGAATGCAACTATGCAGGCTTATATGGAGTTTGGTAAGATACAGGAGAATGCAGACATACTTAGAATTATCATTGAGACTATTGATGGTAGACCTACTTCAAAGAACTCAAAGATTGAGTTCCTGCAAGAGAAGGTTGGTAAGCTCATTCAAGCTGATGCTAGGCTCTTTGTAAGAGTAGCAACTGACCCTCTGTTAAGTACTAAGGTTCTTATCAAGAAGGCTATTGAAGGTGGTCTTATCAGTAACAGAGGTGGCATGTTATACTTAAAGGCTGATGGTACTCCTCTATGTGAGGATAATGAAGAGCCTACTATTAACATTGCAGCAAAGTATCTGAATATGCCTAAGCACCAAGAGTTGAAATTTGCCATAGAGGCCAAATTAAAAGAGTGATAATATGACTACTCAAGAGTTTTCAAATGAGTTTGATGTACTCTATAATAATCTTGCATCAAATGCTGCTCCTGGTATAAATGAGTATGAGAAGTCTGTACTGCTTACTAAAGCACAGAGTGAGATAGTAAAGGCTTACTTTAATCCTACTTCAAACAAATCCAGAGCAGGGTTTGATAGTGATGAGAAGAGGCAATATGATTTCTCAGTTCTGATAAGAGTAGCTAAACTTTTTGATATTAACTCTATAAAGGAGAGAGTCTCTCTTGAAGAGAAAATTGATAAAAGAAGTAAGGTGTATTTATTTCCATCTGACTATTTTCTGAGTGTGAATGAACTCTTGAGTGATAACAATCAGTTCTACTCTGTACAGCCTATTACCTATGTTGAATACCAGAGGATGATGACTAAGCCTTATCCATATCCTCCTAGGAGAGTAGCATGGAGACTAATAACTGATAAGAAGAATTGCAACTATATTCAAGAGTATATAGACAATAGTGCCACTGATTTTAAGTTAGTTAGTAGTTGGGCAGACCAAAAGAGGGAATTACATATCAATTTTAAGTTAGAAGCAAATATAAGTACTCCTATAACAGAAGACAGTACTATTTATGATAATAGAATGCTTACAATACCTTATCCAGATTTGAAAGGTTATGTAACAGTTATTATGGATAGTGGGTGGGGGAATTCAGGTACTTACTATGATGTCACATTTACTGTAAAGACAAATGCCAAAGCGGAAAAAGTTGACTTGGAAACTTATGTAGATATACTCAAAAAAGCATTTGATACCTACTTCAAGACATCTGGTACTGTCTTTCCTATAGAGGAACCTGATGGAGATATAGAAAAGGCTTATACACATACTGATGGTCTTATAAACTGTGAAGCACCTAAAAAAGTACTTGTATCAGAACTGACATATCCATTGGTGGGTAAAGTAATTAATCTCCCATTGGCAGAAGTAATAGGTAAATTTGGCAGTAATTTACAATATCAAATGAGATATGTGAAGAAACCAAAGCCTATAATACTCGACAATATTAGTGATATGGGAGTAACTATAGATGGTATAGACAAGATAACAGAGTGTGAGTTAGCTGAAGAATTGCATAGTGAAATACTACAGAGAGCAGTAGAGTTGGCTAAATCAGCATATTCTGGAGACTTGAATACTACTCTTGCTATAGGTAATGCCAGTGCTACAAATATAGGTATAATCCCTTCAAATGATAAAGGATGAGTACAAGAGAACTTTCAGAAAAATTTGACACTCTTGTATCTTCTTACTCTTCTATATATAAGAATGTTCCAACTGGGCTATTAGAATTTGATGAGTATGAGAAATCTATATTCTTGACAAATGCTCAAAAGGATATTATCCTGGAATTATATAATGGGAGAAGTAATACAGGGCTATCTTTTGAAAAAACAGAAGAAGCCAGAAGATACTTGGAGGCATTAGTCAAAACCTATAAGACACCAGAAAAAGAGAAGCATAAAGGATTATCCAGTAACTCTGTGTTTTTCAAGTTACCCTCAGACTTGTGGTTTATAACTTATGAGTCAGTTAATCTTGATGATTCCTCCTTGGGTTGTAAGTCTGGGGAAAATATACAGGTAGTCCCAGTAACCCAGGATGAATATCACAGAGTGAAGGATAATCCATTTAGAAGCTCTAATGAAAGAAGAGTGCTAAGGCTGGATATATCAGAAGGTATTGTAGAATTAGTATCAAAGTACAATATTAAGGATTATCTGGTTAGATACTTATCAGAACCAGAGCCTATAATACTTGTGGACTTACCAGATGGTTTGAATATAAATGGTAAGTATAATGAAAATCCATGCAAGATGCACTCAGCATTACAAGATATGATTTTAGTAAGAGCTGTACAGAACGCTCTTACAAGTAGAATGCAGAATATAAAACAATAAGTTTAATTAAACTATTTAAGAAATGGCTAATTTTAGTATCAATCAAGTAAGACATCTGTATGTAGCAAAGACTTTGAAGACTGAAGCTAATCTTCTTGCTACAGATGCAGCAGGCTCTATCCTGCCAAAGGGAGATACAGCAAAAACTCAATTGTATTTCCAATATATGTCACCTGGGGGTATAGTTAGAAGTGACCTCATTGACACTAGTAAGATTATGAGTGTCAATGCTACTAAGTCTGATGCACTGAGACATCCTCTAAAGAGAGTACTTCTTACTCTTGATGGTGATGTATCAGATACTCCTGTGGCTGGTGAGGAGTATATCACAAGAATAGTATTCAGTCAGTATTTAGGTCTTGGTGAGGAGGATAAAAACCAGAAGTATGGTTATGTGAAGGCAGGTGCTAATATGTCAGCATCTGATTTCTACAAGGCTATGGCATTGTCTATAGTAGCCAATGTATCTAGAGATACTACACCTCTACTTACTGTATATCTAAAGGATGAAAGCTCAGAGACAGAGGTCAAGAAGGCTACTAAGGCTGCTGACTTGGCAGGCACATACACTGGGGTTATCCTTGAGGAGGCTATCCAGAGTTGGGAACTTGGTACTATGCCTCAAGAGTACATTAAGTTTGATGTGCAGCCTATGGAGATTACTTACAATGGAGATGATTACATCTGGGGTAAGGTAGAAAAGGCTACTCCTGCACATTATGTAGATAATGGTCATAATATTGCTGACCTTGAATACTTCTGTATGGGTGCTAGAGGAGACCACTATAGAATGATGGGCTATCCTAATATTATCAAGACTACTTATCTAGTAGACCCAACAGCTAAGTATGATACTCTTGACATTCACTATGCTTTCACTGACAGCAATGAGGGTGTACAGAAGTCTGAGAAGGATATTACACTAGTATGTGTTGATGATGGAAGTCATACTGCAATGAAGGCTCTCATCACTGCTGTAAATGCAAAGTTGCCTACAGACAAGCAAATAGCTGCTTGGACTTAAAGGGAACTTAAAGTATAGGGAGTATGTTTAATACTCCCTTTTTTATTAACCCTTTAATGTTTTAAGTATGATAGATTTTAATGAACTTAGGGTTTCTCTTGAGGGTAGTAAACTTGTAATAGATGCTTCTGTTAAGAATTTAGATTATTATAAGGATGTATATATTGATGCTATAGCTATAGATTCCCAAGATACTTATGTAGAGAATGGTGTGAGCACAAAGCCTATATATAAGTATGAAATAGGTGCTTCATCTGTAGAGTCTCTAGTGACTATAGACAATAATACTAAGCCTAAGAGAATAAGACTTGAGTTGGATAGTAAGGATTTGGGAGTAACCATAAATGATACTTTGTTCTTTATATATGTTATAGTTAGAGGTACTCCTTCTCCTGATACTCCTTGTGGTATGGATAATGCTACTACTCTTGGTGTAGTATGTAATCTATATCCAATATATCAGTCTATGATTGGATATATAAAGGAAGTAAATAATGAGTGTGATGTACCTAAGAACTTTATAGATGCCTTACTTAGATTCAAGGCTTTGGAGCTAAGCATAAGGACAGGCCACTATACACAGGCTATCAAGTACTGGAATAAGTTCTTTAGGGGAATTAAGAGTAAAAATATAAATACTGGATGCGGATGTCATGGATAGACTTGATAATATTGCTTATACTAGTATCAGCAATTATTTTCAAGCTTTGTCAACCTTTGGATACAAAGGATACAAAGAAGTGAATAAGCTGCTGGTTCTATTGTTCATAGAGGAATTACTAAGAAGTTCCTTAAATATATATATTAGTGAGGAAGATTATAAGGCAATAACTAATACGCTATATTGTCTATTTGGCTCTACTTGTCTTATACCTTATCCAGAGTTTATAGTAAATACCTCATTAGTTCAAGCACTGAATGATGCAACTCCTAGAATAACTGAGGATGATATACTAAGATTCAGTGAGGATGAACTACTTAGGTTAGTAAATGAATAATAAACTATTTAACCTATTGTGGGGATATAATATAATTTGTATCTTTGCAATAGGTTTAATTATTTATATACAGATATAATGAAGTGGAGAGAAGCTATATACATGGTTCTTGATGAGATAAAAGGTTCATCAGATGATTTCACTTATACAGAAGAGCACATTGCTTTTCTATTAGGCAAATACAGAGCACTATTATTAAAGCAAAGGTATTCAGATATAAGAAGACAGATACCTGAGAGTAACTATCAGACTATATGCTTAGACCTTATAGAGGTTCCAGCTATTAGTGGTGAAGTATGTGAAGGAGGCTCATATTTAAGGAGTAAAGATAAGATACCTGTTACTCTAATGGTAGGTAATCCTAGGGTATATCCTATAGATTACTATCAAGGGGAGATAACATATATAAGCAGAGATAGGATGAGGTATGTAGGCTATAATAAGTGGATGAAGAATATCATCTATTGTTCTATAGCACCTGATGGTTATCTGTACTTCAAGTCATGGAATCCTCAATACCTATATTTAGAAAAGGTAAGATTCTCTGCTATTTTTGAGGATGCTGAAAAGATGTCTGAGCTGTCATGTGATAATAGTGATGATACCTGTGATTTACTTGATAAGGAGTTTCCTATAGAAGAGCCTTTAATTCCAGAGTTAATTCAAATGGTAGTGAAGGAATTAAGGAGTGCTTCTTATACTCCTGAAGATGATGAGAATAATGCTAAGGATGATTTTGCTACATTGGCAGACTTTGTGAGAAGAAACTCTAAGTCAAACCTTGCTAAACAACTTGAGTAATGGAAAGTCTTATAGAGTTTAAGAAAAGAGTAAGAAGAGCCAGTATGCCTAGAGAGCATAAGATAAGAAACAGTCTTGGTGTATATAATGGCTATAAATACTATAGAAAGAACAAGCCTGATGATAAGAAGTATGTACTGTCAGAGTCACAGTACTTTGCTATTATCAGACAGATAAATAACTTGCTTGTTGATGATATAGTGACAGGTAATGAGGTTAAGCTGCCTCATAGAATGGGTACTATAGAAGTAAGGAAGTATGAAAAGTCAGTCAGAATAGATGAGAATGGTAAGATAAAGACTAACCTTCCTATAGACTGGGACAATACTCTCAAACTATGGTATGAAGATAAAGAAGCATATAAAGACAAGACTCTATTAAGACTTGATGAACAGGAGATATATAAGGTACTCTATAACAAAGAAGATGTTAACTTCAACAATAGGTCTTTCTATGAGTTGGTCTTCAATAAAGACTTAAGACTGAGACTTAAGCATAACATTAAACAGGGCATTATAGATGCTCTTCTTATAGGAAGGAGAAATAAATATGGTAAGTGAGTTTAATTATATATCAATAAAAGAAGTTTTATCAAGACTCTTAAGGCATCCACTACTACAGGATTTGTCAACAGAAGCAGCTATACAATATACTTTAGATTTTATTTCCTGCATGGGATTACCTAATATCTATGCAGATAAGGTAACTACTATATGTATAGATAACTTTAGAGGTGTTTTGCCTTGTGATTTGATTGCTATAAACCAGGTAAGATTAGCCAGGAATGGTGTATGTATGAGAGCTATGACTGATAGCTTCAATGGTACTCACTCAGAAGATAAGGGTGAGCTGTCATTCAAAACCCAAGGCTCTGTAATATTCACCTCCTTCAAGACAGGAGACATAGAGCTTAGTTATAAAGCTATCCCTACTGATGATGATGGATTACCTCTACTTCCAGATAATCCTGTATTCTTAAAGACTCTGGAACTATATATAAAGAAGGAATGGTTTACCATCCTGTTTGATATGGGAAAGATTAGTCCTGCTGTACTACAGAACACCCAACAGGAGTATGCTTTCAAGGCTGGTCAATGTAACAATGAGTTTATGATACCTAGTGTATCAGAGATGGAGGCATTTACAAGAATGTATAATACCCTTATACCTAGAGTCAATGAGTTCAACAAGTCATTCAGACATATGGGAGACAGGGAATATATAAAGATGCAATGATATGATAAAATCTTCTACACATGTTATCAAGGGCATACAAAGAGACCTTACAGTAAGTAAGTTCAGCTCTGAGTTTGCCTTTGATGCTCAGAACATAAGAATAACTGCAAGAGACCATAATACTCTCTTGTCTATAACTAATGAGAAAGGTAATAAGGAGATTATCTTAAAGGATGCTAATAAAGATGTTACAGGCATTAATGGTACTGTAATAGGGTATAATGTACTTAATGAATATGTTACACTATTTACTACTGATATTAAAGAAAACAAACAGGAAGATACAATATATAGACTTACTGAGAAAGAGGATACTGAGGGGAAATACTTTGAATGTATTGTCTTATACAAAGGTAATCTTAAGTTTGATGTATCTAATCCTATTGAAAGCCTTGGTGTATTTGAAAATAATGATATTCAAAAAGTATATTGGATTGATGGAAAGAATCAAGCAAGAGTAATAAATATTACTTCAAAGAAAGAAGTAAGAGATAAATGGAATGACAATTCTTTTGACTTTATACAGAAACTTAAATTACAGGAAGAGGTTTCAGTACAAAGACTTGGGTTTGGAGGTACTTTTGCAGCAGGAATAATACAATATGCTTTTTCTTATTATAATCTATATGGCCAGGAAAGTAATATTTTCTATACCACTCCTATAAACTATATATCTTATAAAGACAGGGGTGCAAGTCCAGAAGACAAGATAAGTAATAGCTTCAAGATAAAATTAACAGGAGTAGATGATTCTTTTGACTTTTTAAGAATATACTCAATACATAGAACTTCAATAGATGCTGTTCCTACAGTAACTAATATTGCAGATATAACTATAAACAATACTACAATAGAATATACTGATACAGGAACTACAGGAGTTACTATAGACCCCACAGAATTACTTTATATAGGAGGAGAAGAGATAGTACCTAAGACAATGACAAGTAAAGACAGTACATTGTTTCTAGGTAATATAACTTTGAAGAACTCTCCTTCAAGGGAATTTGCAAGAAAATTAAAAGGTAAAGATATAATATTCAATAAAAGAAGGATTGAATATGATAATAGCCTTACTGGGTATTATTCTTATAATAATCACTTATCAAATCCTGATATAAGAGGATTCAAGCATCTTGATTGGTATAGATTTGGTTTACAGTTCCAGAGAAGGGATGGTAAATGGTCTGAAGCATTCTTTGTAAAAGATATACAGAATGAGTCTGTTACTCCTACTCCTATAGAAGTAGTACAAGCCCAGTTAACCTTAGAAAAGGATTTGATTGATATAGCTATTGAAGAAGGCTTTGTCAAAGTAAGAGGTGTAATGGTTCTTCCTACCATAAATGATAGAGAAGTAATAGCTCAAGGTATTGTATGTCCTACTGTATATAATATGGAGGACAGGTGCAGTAATTCACCATTTGCACAGGCATCTTGGTTTACAAGACCTAATCTTGGTATAGATGATACTATGGCTAAGAATCTTATAGATGATTGGAATACTACTTGGTATAACTATAATCATACTATAGATGGAAAGTATTATGATATAGTCAATATGGGGGCTTGGGCAGAGTTCAGACATAATCATCCTATACCAGATAACTGGAGTAGAAATGCAGAAATACAATGCTTGGCTAATGTACCTAGTAATCCTTATACATCAGATGTATCTGATAATGTATTACCTGGGTGGATTAGTAAGAACAAAGAGTACTTCTTCATAGACCAATCTATAGTTACTTTTCATTCTCCTGAAATAGAATTTGATACTTCTATATCAAACCTTGATTTATCTGATGTAAAGTTTAGGATTGTAGGAAGAGCTGTATATACTGCAAATGCTTCAGATATAGATATACAGACTACTACTCCACAGAACAGTCCTGATATGCCTGGGGTATATAAAGAGAATGTAGGAGTAAAGAACATATCCCAGAATGGTACTAAGAGTCTTATATCTGGTATGTATTATTATGATGAAGTATGTAGTTATGATGAGACAGCAAAGATAAAGGATATGTCATTTTTGGTTTATCCTTGGCATAGGGAAGGCTCATTGAATAATGATATATCAGCAACACAAGGTAATACAAGGTCAGCTGTTCTAAATAAGAAGAAGATGTCAAATCTTAAATTTGCTGGCTTTACAGATTACTTGCCTAATGATAAGATATGGTATCCTCCTGAAGGTATTTCTGGTGCAGCATTGTTTAATTCTGATGAAAAGACAATGATAAAGATAAAAGCACCAGCAAATTCAGGATTAGATGATATAAACTATTATGGTAATGTTGATAGAATAATAGTACCCACAAGAGACTCTGTAGAGTATGAGTATACTCCTCCTGTTGGAGCAGGATTTGAAACTGAGTTTGTAAACATAGTTAAGAATGTAAAACTTAATAAGGAACATGGGTATCCTATTATTGTAGGTCTTGATTTCAATAATCTGAGTGATGCTACTGATGCTAAGAAGATAAAACTACATAATTATTTTGTAAGTCCTCCTGTACCATTAAGATGTCTGCAAAGTGGCAAGTATCTTATAGTTGCAGAAAAGAATATAAAATATACTTATGGTGTTGACCCTGTAAATATTAAATACAAGTCCTCACCACATGTAGTGATAGCCTTTAATTATAAGGTGAATGAAAATGATAGCAGTAAGCACAATCAGATAATCCTCCCTACATTAAAGAAAATAGGTAGTGCCTATTCTCCAGAACATATATTCAATTATGTTGGTGGAGACTTGACAAATACTGAAATAGTACCTTGGGATAAAGATTGTAAGAGAATACAACAGGGATATATTGAATTTAGTGATGGTACTTATGAAATGCAGAAACCATATTTTGGATATTCATGGGTAGCAGAATTATATAGAGACAATGTATCAAACAGATTTGGAGGTAGCCCAGAATCTACTATAGACAGTAATATATGGATACCAGCAGGAAAACCAATATCACTAATTACAGGATATAATGGAGATACTCCAATACCAGTTGCAGAGCCTGTAGATGTATATTATACTGAGGGAGATACTTATTATCAGAGGTATGACTGTCTTAAAACTTATCCTTATACTCTTGAAGACAAGAATAGTATAGTTGAAATACCTTCATTCTATTGTGAGACAAGAATAAACATTGATGGTAGGTACGATAGAAACAGAGGCCAGACGAGTAATCTGGCTATGAACAGGTCAAACTTCAATAAATTTAATCCTGTATATAATCAGAGCAATAACTTCTTTACAGCCAAAGCACTTGACTATAATAAGTTTAGCTTGAATAGTTTTCCTAATACTATAACTTGGACTAAAGAGAAACAGGCAGCATCTTTAGTAGATACTTGGACTAATATTACTATGGCCTCAACTCTTGATTTAGATGGTGATAAGGGAGAAGTAGTATCATTAAATACATTTAATAATGAGATATACTGTTTTCAGAAACAAGGATTAAGTAACATACTGTTTAATTCAAGAGTACAGATTCCTACTTCTGATGGTGTCCCTATTGAAATATCGAATGGACTCAAAGTAAGTGGTAAAAGATACATAAGCAATAGTATAGGGTGTAACAACAAATGGTCTATAGCAGAAACTCCTTCTGGATTATATTTTATAGATAACATAACCAATAGTATATACTTGTTTAATAGTAAGATTGAATCTCTTTCTGATAAATTAGGATTCAGACAATGGTTAGGTGAAAATAATAGTCTTGATATATGGAACCCTACAGACTTCAATAACTTTGTTACCTTCTATGACAAGAATAATAATGATGTATATTTTGTAAATAAAGATACAGCACTTGTATATTCAGAACTCATAGGGCAATTTACTTCATTTATGAGTTATGGTCAAGTACCTGCAATGTTCAATATTAACAATGATTTCTATGCTATAAAAGGTAATAATATATGGGAACAGTTTGCAGGAGACTACAATATGTTCTTTGGTCATTACTATCCATATAGTGTAACCTTTGTGTCTAATTCTGATGAACCTTATGATAAGATATTCAATACTGTAGAGTTCAGAGCTGACTGTTGGACTAAGAATACCTCAGGTAATGAAGTACTTGCAAGTGGTCATACCTTTGATACTCTTGAGGTATGGAATGAATATCAGAAGGGTGTAACCAGCCTGACTAGTCTGGCAGCTAAGCCTTCACCATTGAAGAAGAAGTTCAGAGTATGGAGAGCTAATGTCCCTAGAGCTAATACAGACTGGAATGGTATCAAAGCCAACAAGATGGATAGAATAAGGAACACCTGGGCCTATGTCAAGCTATCAATGAACAAGGAGAATACTGATAGAATGGAATTCCACGATATGATAGTACACTACTTTGTCTAATATATAAGGTCAGTCTAACTAATTCAATTAGGCTGGCCTTTCTTTTTTAATTATAAGCTTGTCTATATTAAGTAGATTAGCTACCTTTGCAATAAATATAGAGTTTATACTATGGCTAAGAGAAAAGTTAAAAGTAAGATAGGACTTCCTTATAATAGGTTTGATGGGGAAGGAGAATCTATGAATATGATACAGAAGTCAGGTGCTGTAGCTAATGATGCCTTTGATAGCTCAAAGCTAGGAGGCACTATTGGTAGTATAGGTAGTGGGGTAACTTCTATTGTCCAAGCTGGGATGAACAATGCCCAGATAGCAGACACTTCTGGTATTCAAGACCAGATTAAGGCACAGAATAATATGGTAGTAGGGGCATCAGATAATGCCAGCTTACTTAATGAATGGTCTCATCTATCCATGCTAAAAGATAATTATAGCTGGAAAGATATTAGAGGTGGAAGTAATGCCAATAGAGCTATGAATACCATAGGAGGAGCTGCCCAGGGAGCCATGACAGGAGCTACTGTTGGTGGCCCTATAGGAGCTATTGCTGGTGCTGTTATAGGCTTAGGTAGTGGTATAGCTGGTTGGATAACTGGTAATAAAAAGGCTAAGAGAAGAGCCAGAAGATTAAATCAGCAGGCTTCTGATGCTAATGAAAGAGCTTTATTGTCTTTTGAAAACAGAGCCTCTGATGTAGATACACAGAATGACCTTAACATAGAAAGTAACTTCTTTAATGATGGAGGCCCAATAACTATGAGATATACAGGAGTTATGTCTCCTTTTGGTAATACATTTGGAGATGGTGGAATATTCATTAAGCCAGAGAATAGAGGCAAGTTTACTGCACTTAAAGAAAGAACAGGAAAGTCATCAACATGGTACAAGGAACATGGTACTCCTGCACAAAAGAAAATGGCTACCTTTGCATTAAATGCTGCTAAGTGGAAACATGAAGATGGGGGACCTATTAAAAAAGCAGATTATGAAAGCTGGTACAAAACAGTACCTGCTGATAGAAATGATACAACATCATATAATCTTAGGAGAGCATATGAATTAGCTCCTTATAGTGAGTTAGAGGCATGGAGAACATCTTCTCCTAAAGATTTGAAGAATGGGAAAAATCATCTTAGAAGTGTTTATCTTAATCCTGAAACAGGGATATATGAGTTTATGAAATCCAAAAATCATCCCACTCTTCATTTTGAGACAGAGTGGTATAATAGTAATGACCCAGAAGCTGTTGATTTTAGAAAAAATTATATGTTAGACACATCTGGTGATTACTACAGATATATACCAAGAAAGAAAGCTTTTGGTGGTAACTTAGGTACTCATGGTGGTGATTTTACTAATGGTATAACCTTTATTGATAATGGAGGTACTCATGAAGCTAATCCATTTGAGGGAGTACAGATGGGTGTAGATAATGAAGGAATACCTAATTTAGTAGAAGAAGGTGAAGTAGTATTTGATGATTATGTATTCAGTAATAGAATGAGAGTACCTAAATCATTAAAGGCAAAATATAAGATAAAAGGAGATACTTTTGCTGATGCTGCTAAAGAACTAAGTAGAGAGAGTGATGAAAGACCTAATGACCCTATAAGTAAAAGAGGGTTGCAGGCTTTTATGAGTGCTTTGGCTAATGGTCAGGAAGAGGTAAGAATTAAGAATGAGGACAGGAAAATGAATAGATATGCTAAAGGAGGAAGGTTGGGTAATCTGTTTGATGGTACAGGAAATAAGTCCAATAGGTTAAATCCCTATTCCAACTTTGTACCTCTTACTGATGACTCATTCTATACTCCAGAATATATGAACTTCTGGAACTGGTATAATACTAACCAGGATACTCCAAAAGGTCAAACTTGGTTAAAGAGGATAAATAGTGGGGAGTTCGGGCCTATTGGTGGTAATACATTTGCTCCACAGGACATTATAAGGTTATCCCATGATTATAAGAAAGGTCCAGTACATAATGCCTTTGCAGCAGCAGCTAAACAATATACTGTAGAGAATCCTAAAGAAGGCCCCTACACTCCTTATACTAAGAGATGGATAAGAGAAAAAGGTGCAGATGGGGAATGGAGAACTCAACAGATAACTGATGCGGAGTGGAACTCAGCTCCAGCAGGTAGAACATATCTAATGAGAAATCCTAATCTTAAAGAGGGCAACACTGTAACTTCTGATAGAGGGGATAAGGACATATATTATGATGTTATTCCAGAAGAACTGCCAGAAGAGTTGACAGGTGATGTTACTGAGGTTAAAGGAATAAGACAGAATCCTTTAAGATATGTGCCTCTTATAGGTTCAGGTACAGCTGTATTGAATGACATATTTGGTGGTAATGACCCTGACTATTCAAATGCAGATATGTTTGCCAGTGCTATTAGTAGTGCTAATAGACCAATAGGTACTAGACCTATAGGAGAATATTTGGCATACAAGCCTTTGGATAGAATGTTCTATATCAATCAGTTGAATAAGGATACTGCTGCTGGTAGAAGAGCAATACAGGATACTTCTGGCGGTAATAGAGCAGCAGCTCTAGCTGGCATATTGGCGGCAGACTATAACTATGGTGAGAACTTAGGTAAGCTGGCTAGACAAGCAGAGGAGTATAATCAAGCACTTAAGGAAAAAGTTACAGGATTCAACAGACAGACTAACATGTTTAACTCTGAACAAGGTACTAAAGTTGATATGTTTAACTCAGAGTTGCTTGGCAAGCAAGCTAGTCTATATGGTCAATTAGCTGACATGAGACAGAGAATACTTGAAGGTAATAGAGCTGAGAAGAGTGCTAATCTTACTAACTTCCTCCAAGGATTAGGAGATTTAGGAAGAGAGCTTACTGATAGAGATACTCTAAGATGGTTAGCAGATATAGGGGCATTGCCTTATAATACTAGAGGTCAGTACACTGGAGGTAATAATACCGCTGCTCCTAAGAAGAGTAAGAGTGGTAAAATTAAGAGAAATAAAAAGAAAGGGTACACAATATGAAGATAGTATTGACTAATAGTGCAAAATTCAACCCCTACACCTTTGATAAGATGCTCAAGCCTCTTGCTATGGCATCAGATGCTTATAATGCTGTACAAAGTGGTATAGAGGAACTAGGGGCTAAGGCTGACTTAATGAAGATGTATGCTAATGAAGTACCTGACAGTAAGACAGCTAATATGTATAACTCCTATGCTAAAGACTTGGAGAATCAAGCTAGTATGTTAGCTAAGCACGGTCTTACACCTGCAAGTAGGCAAGGACTCCTTAATATGAAGAGAAGATATAGTTCTGAAGTAGTTCCAATAGAGACTGCTGTAGCTAGAAGGGAAGCTCTTACTAAAGAACAGAGAGAGGCTCTGTTAAAAGACCCATCTCTTATGTTTGATGTTGACTACTCAAAAACTCAACTAGATTATCTTCTGGACAATCCTAATGCTACCTATAATCCTATAAGCGGCAATGAGTTAACCAAAAGAGCGGCTCAAATGGCGGGTAATCTTGCTAAGGTGGTCCAAGGTAATCCTAAGTATCAATCTATACTTAATGGTCAATACTTCCAACAGATGACACAGATGGGATATACTCCTGCTCAGATAATGCAAACTGTGCTCAATGATGATAATGCTCCTGTTGAATTAAAGCAGATAGCAGAGACAGTATTCAATGATGCAGGATTAAGTAAGTATAGCCAAGATATTCAGGACAGGGCCAGAGGATTTATTAACTCTGGTTTATATGAAGGTATAGGTACAGCCAAGTATGATGCTATGAGTAACAGAGGCTACATAAGCCCAGCAGAGAGAGAAAGGTTAGATATGGAGAGGGATAGACTTGAAATGGCTAAAGAGCAGCAACAATGGGCTAAAGAACAGAAGGAAGACGCTACAAAGGGTATATTGCTTCCTAATGGGAATAGGCTAAAGGTTATAGGTGCTGGAAGAGCTGTTGAAATAGCACCTGATGGTACTTATAAGCCTGTAGCATTCCCATCTAGCTCTACTACAGCAGGAGGAGTATCTAGGAGTGCTGCTGAAAAGCAATCTACATTCACAACACTAGAATATACTGGAGGTAGCTTCAATACCCCAGGATGGAGTGATAAGTTCAATGTAAGTGATGCTAAGCTGATAGATTTTGGTAAGTTAAGTCCTAAAGCTAGAAAGAAGTTGCAAGATGACTTGAAGGAGTATGGATTATCTGTAGCCGATGTAGATATATATGAAGACCACGACTGGATTTCAAATAACCATTATAGAGTAGTAAGAAAGGGTGCAGGAGTATCTGGAATAGATGTAACTGCTCCAGAACAACAACAAAATGAGGGATTATAATGTCAGACTTTGTATTTAATGTTAAAGGTCTCACAGCTCAAGATAGGGCACAGTGGGAGAAAGATAATATAGAGGAACTTAATAAGCTAGGGTACACTAACTGGGATGATAACAGAAAGGATAGATACTTTAGAAACAGCTCCTTTAAGAATAAGTTTGGGAATAGAGAAGACTATAACATTCTGAAAGGTATGTCACCTGAGAAGAGAGATAGTATATACCTCTCTTCCCCAGATGATGACATAGAGAACCTGCAAGTATATCAGAATACTAAGCAGGCCCATGAGGAGGAGTACAATACTGGTGTTGCTAATAATGGTAATCTTATAGGAAGTACTAGAAGACAGTGGGAGGACTTTGACAAGATGTTAGATGAGGTATCCTCATACTATAAAAGGTTCAAAGGTACTGAGTATTTTCCTCTGGATGGTAATAAGAAGATAGAACTTATGTCCACTTATCAAACTGAGTCTGAGGCTTTTGGTCAAGAGACTGCTGCTGAGAAAATGGCTGCAAGGATAAAAAAAGAAGTATCTGAAAACCAACCATTAATTGACAAGTTGTGGAATGGTCTTGTGGGTATGGGTGCTAATATAGTTGGAGGTACTATATCATTTGTAGGTAATATAACTGGAGGACTTGCTGCTTTAACTGGTTTGGACAGGGTTTTAGGTGGCCCTCAAAAAGAGGGCTACCTTGAAAATTTATGGGCACAGTTCCTTGACAACTCTTGGACTAGATATGGAGACCAAGTAATGAAACAAGGAACCATGCTTACAGAGGATGACCCTGAGAAAGCCTATAATATGTCTGAGGTTATAAGAACTCCAGAAGAAGAAGAAAACTTATGGGATAATATCTTTAGTGTGAATACTATCCCAGAACTAATGCAGCAATCTGGTTTTACAGTTGCTTCAATGCTTGAAGGTTATAGTCTTTCTGCTATAGGTAATAGGGTCTTCAATACTATGAAGTATGCTACTATGGGTAGCAAACTGGCTGCTACAGCAGAGACCGCTAGTAATGTCAATAAGGCCCTTCAAAATATAAGTGCTTGGCAGAGGAGATATAATGCTTATGTAGTCCCTGCATTGGTAGGTCAGGGTGAAGGTGCTTTGAATGCTCTTAATACAAAGCAAGACTATCTTGAGGATGCTAAGAAGATGATAGGAGAGGAGCAAGCCAAGAGAATGGAGGAAGAAGTACAGAAAAGAATGCAGGAGTGGTGGAAGACTGCCCCACTGACTAAAGATACCAAGGATGGTACTTCCTATTCCAGAGACTATAAGGCTGTGGAACAAAGAATAAGGCAAGAGGTATGGGATGAGTTTCAACCAATGTATGAGGATGCCCTAAAGAGAGCAGAAGAGAATGCAGATAAAGCAGCCCTAACTAACTTTACTATTAACTCCTTTATCAATGGAGCAGCTAATATGGCTCTAAAGGCTTCTATGTTTAATGGTAAAACAAGAGAGGCACTTAGTAGAAGTAAGGTAGGAAAGTTGTTTGCAGGAAATAGATATTCTCTTGATGATGCTGGTAATGTAGTAGCTAGAGAACTTACCAAGAAGCAAATGGCTTGGAATATGGCTAAAGAAATGATTGGTGAAGGTCTTGAAGAGTATAGCCAAGATGTGTCTGATGCTTTCTCTAGAGGTGCTGCTGAGAATGACTTAGCTAATTATATAGCACAGAGATATGATGGTGTGGCAGATGATGCTATAGTAGATAGCATGTCTGATAACTTAGGTGCGGCATTTGCAGCAGCAGGTAGGAAAGCTATAAGCAAGGATGCTATTCAATCTGGTATATATGGTGCGTTAGGTCAAGCTATGGGTACTCCTAATGTCAATGCTTTATTATCTAAAGGAGATAGGATATCATTAAAGGGCAAGGGTACTTTAGGTAAGGCAGGTGCTATAGCTAGAAACCTTTGGAGAAATCCATTCATAGAGAGTTATTATAATGACAAGCAGGAGAATCAGGATAGGAGAGAATCAGCTAAAGTACTTAATGAATGGTTAGCTCAAGGCAATAACAGAGAAAGACTTACTTCTTTAAGAGGTTCATTAGGATGGGCTAGAAGTATGCAACAAGCTTCTGATGAGGGTGATGAGTTCAGCTATAGAAATAGTAGACTAGGTAAGCAAGTACAGGACTACTTCATGCTTGAGCAATTGAAAGGCACTCCATTATATGATGCTTATATTCAAAGATATACAGATATACTTAATGCTCAAGAGGGAGATGAAATGGCTCAGCAGATAGCCCAGTATGATGATAGACCTCTTGAGGATATTAAGAAAGATGCCCAGAGTATGCTTGATGTTATGCAAAAAGTTCAAGAGGCTACTGCTGACCTTGAGAAGAGCTTAGGTAATAGCATTCCACAAGAAACTAAGGAGGCTCTTATATATGGTAAGCTCAGTATGGGTGACTGGAGAGAAAGAGCTACTCAGCTTGAAAATGAGTTACTCTCTAGCTATGGTGGAGGTGTTGCATCTACATTGACAGATGAGCAGAAGAAGTATATAGCCAGGTATGGTTCTATATCAGAACCCACTGCATTTGATAAGGATATTGAAACTTATCAAACTAAGATAGGTAACTTAGAGAAGAATAAGGCAATACTATCAGATAAGCAAAAGAAGGAAATATCCACCCTCAAGAAGCAATTAAAAGCCCTTCAAGACAGTAAGAAGAAAGCTGTGACAGCTTACAAGAGACTATCTAATGGGCTTGAAGAAGGAGCTACCCCTGTATTGAGTGAGTCAGATATTATGTCACTTAGCCCTGTTGACAGGTATAGAATGCTTAACCCAGAGAATAGGGGGAAGTATAGTCAAGAGCAGCAGGATGTTATTGCAAGACTAGTGGAGAAGGGTACAGCAGCTACATCTGACTTTATGAATAAAGTAGAGGATGCTGCTAGGATAAATGATGCTCAGATGACATTCTTAGGTCAGTATAATGCAGCTCTTAAGAATCCAAACATATTATCTAATATAGAGAATAGATTAAGACTAACCAAGAGGCTTGAAGGTGCTGAGAAGTCCTATAAGAAGCTCAATGAGATACAAGACTACTCTGCATTTGCAGAAGCTGTAGATAATGCTCTATATGAGGCTGATGATTATGAAGCAGCAGTACTTGACCAGACTCTAAAGGACAATCCTCTATACCAAAGATATAAGAAAGATGATGAGGTTGCTGAGGGAATATACAACCAGTTAATCAAGAATGAGGCTTTCAATGATATTTCAGAGCAAGATAAAGACTTAGTAGCTGCAATGACTAAGTTCTTGTCTAGGAGGGGTATAGATATAAGTAACTACGATGATGCTGTGGCTGCTCTTACATCAGCAGATGATAGTGGTAAGTCAAACTTAGTAACTTGGATTGAAGCTTTCAACCAGAAGTTAAAAGATAATATGAAAATCTCTCTGGAGAATATAGGTGCTGTGGTGAACTCATATAAGAGAGCCTTGGAGAGTTACAAGAAGAATGAGGAAGTAAAAGAGGAAATTACAAAAGAGGCTGAAGAGAAGCCAGTAGCTGCTGATAAGCCAGCACCCCTAACAGGTATATTTGCATCTGACGATGCTACTTCAAATCTTGAAGAGTCTGGTAGACAGATAGCTGCTGCGAAGGAAGCTGAGAAAGCCCCTGAAACTGTTACTGCACCTACTCAACCTAGTGAAACTGGGAGTGAAGGTGTTACTGTATTATCAGATGACTTCATCAATAATAATGATGGAGAGGTACTTACAGCAGCAGAGCAAGCCATAAATGTAGTCAGGAATGCTAGTGCTATATATGATGAGGATGCAAAGCAAGCAGCCATAAGTGCAATAAACAAACTAGGAAGTAAGCACTATAACTCTACAGAAGAGCTACAGGAAGCTATAGCTAAAGAAGCAGTAAGGCTGTTAGGTAGTGCTACTCAGGGGGGTGACATAAATGAGAGGTCTGGTTCTCTACTACAACAGGCAAGTCATACTATTAAAGTGGAGGAGAAAGAAGCTGAAAAGACTACCTCACCTACAGAAGTTCCGCAACAGAAGCCCACTATATCATTAGCTAGAATAAACAGTAATTTTAGTAGTTTCTTAAGTAGAAAGTTTAGAGAATGGGGAGTTGATGAGTATCTTAGAAGTGGAAAGCTTAGTAGAAAGTCAGGAAATAGGTCAGTAGTATTCTATACTGCTCTTGATGACATAACTACAGGAGTCAAAGAGAGTATGAAGAATAGCTCTACTGCTTATACTGATGAGCAACATCTGCCAGTACTAGCTATAGTTGAAGATGGTGATGGCCCTATAGTAATTGGCAATAAGAGATACCAGCCTATTGGGGTACTACCAAGAACTGAACTAGATAGCAGAGCAGGGCAGATAAGACAACTTGCTATTGAGCAACCTAATAAGATTATATCAGCAGGCAACAGAAAAGTAACCTCAAGTGTAATAGTGGCTAGCCCTCCTCTCAATATAAGTACATCAAGAGAAACTGACAGGGACTTTGCTTCACTTATAAGTGAAGACCTTTCTCCAGAGGACAAAGCTATAATTGAAGATGCTACTCAAGACCCTATAAGAAGAAATACAGCTTATAACAAGTATGTTAGAAAGGTTGCAAGTAGACTCTTTGCTAAAAAGGATAAGAATGGCAAACCTACATTATACTATAGGTTGCCCACTATGAAGGGAGACGAGTCTGTATCTGAGATACCAGTCTTGACTAAGACTCTGGATGAGACTACTAGTCCTAGAAATGGAAAGTCCCTTGCAGAGGTGCTATCAACAGGCAGTGCTACTGATATAGTTTATTTTAACAGCAGAACTAGAGACTTTATAAGAGTACTTAATAGTCTGGTTAAGAATAATGACCTAACAGAACTAACTTCTGATGGTACTAGTTTCACTGGTGAAAGTAAGGCTCTATCTATAATAGATGGAATCAACAATATGTTGAGGAGATATATATACTCAACAGGTGCTGAGTACTCTATAAGACCTGCTAATGTAGATGGCAGTCTTGGATTAGACCTATACTTGGGTGATGAGAACTTAGGAAGAATAGTAAACAGTATAGCAGAGAAAGAGGTAACTGCTGAGAATATGGCGGCAATACTATCTAATCTGCTTATGCCTAGTGGTTCTTTTAGGCAGGGTGTAAATTGGCAAGTTGATAAAGACCCCAGCTACTATACTCCTAATACTAAGCATTATAAGGATGAGAATGTAACTAACCTTATATATGACAACATCTTGAGAGTAGGAATTGACAGACTTGAGAGAGATATTAGTGGAGTTGAGGTATCAAGCCCAGTAGCTCTAAGAGAGCCTGTACCTGCTAATCCTACTTCTGTAGCAGTTAATGCAGATAATTCTACTTCTACCAGTAGTCAAGATACAGGAACAGCTGTCACTCAATCAGGAGAGAAGGTGGATACTGATACTGGCCTTACTGAACAAGGCACAGAAGTTAGAAATAAAGTTACTACTGCTATGGAGAAAGCTCAAGAAGTCAGTGAAAAGATAATGGCAGACTCTAGGGTAGTACAACTATCAGAAGATGGTCTTACTTATGTCAACACAAGAACAGGTAAAACATATGCCAGAGTTACTTCAATCATACAAGCTGATGAGCAGGCTGGCGAGAGATTTGACCCTAACAGTCCCTGGGTTACACCATCTACTAATATAGATACTGGTGTTGATGAATTTGTAAGGGATTTCTTTAATGGGTATATCACCCCTAGTCCAGTAGGTTGGTTAAGTGATGGTAAGTCAGTGGAGATGGTTTACCCCAATGCTTCAAAAGAGGCTCTTAGTAGATTTGCTGAACAGTTACAGAAATTCAAGAATTATCTTGTTGCTCAAGGTCTTACAGTTATACCTAGAGATATAGTAGCTACAGGTACTCTACAGGTTACTGACAGTAATGGAGGGGTACATGAGATAGCAGTTGCTGGAACACTTGACTTACTGGCTTATGATAGGGAGGGCAACTTCTATATCTTTGATATGAAGACCCACAGAGCCAAGAATATAAGTGAAGAAAAAGCGGCTAAGTACTCAAGACAACTATCTTTATATAAGCAGTTCTTGGAAGGTAAATATGGGATTAAGGTTAAATCATTAAATATCATACCTATACATGTAGAATATCCTGCACCTAACAGCAATAATACTTACTCAGTAGCCAAAGGTAATCAGTTACTATTAAATGATAAAGAGTACAAGCAGGCTAATCCTGTTCTAGGAGAAGTGGAACAAATACCTGAATCTCCTATATCAATACAGTGTGACAAGTTATCTGCATCTGAGAAAGCACTAATAGGAGAGATTACTCCTACAGAGAGTAAGGTTGAAAGTGCAGAAGCTAAGCCAGAGTCTCAAGTAAAGAGGGATGGTGAGCTTACTATAGGTAAGGTTAAAACTAAGAGAAAGCCTATAGTTAAGAAACCTGGAGCTAAGCCCATAAAGGTAGAAAGTAACCCAACAGGTATAAGCTTTAGTAGTTTATCCTCCGAACAGCAAGAAGCACTTAGAACTAAGTATAGAGAAACAATAGACATTGAAGAGTTTTTCAATAGTTGGACTGAACAGGAGAAGCAACATGAGCTTGACTGCTTAGGATAAAAAAAAAGGCAAGGGAGGATAACCTCTCTTGCCTTTATTGTTTTATAGGAATTACTTATAAGTAGCTCTACCGTATTCATATGACTTAGCTGATTCATAAGGATGCTCTAACACTCTTGTACTTCTGTAGTAAGGTATATATGAGCCAATCTTATATTCCCATTTCTTATCTCCTTTCTCATGGGTAGCTGAACTAGTCTTATACTCCTCTTGAGTAATCATAAGCCTACTTATATCAAGTATTTGACCTACTACTGATACACCACTAGGCATCCAATCTAACACACTCTTTTGTTCCTGCCATATACCCCAGGGAGTATTATAGGCATTCTGCTCCATGTATAACCTACTTGCAAAGTAATATATGAGTCCTAATGTTGTATCATCGTCATCATCATCATCACCCTCAGACTTAGCTGTAAGTGCCTTGAGTATCCATAACATACCTATAAAAGCAAAGTCAGACCAGTTTCTTCTCATATTCCTATACTGCTCCACTGAGAAACCCATCTCAAGTAATGAGTTCTTTACACTATCACCAAATGGGCATATCAACGCCCTAAGGGATGGAATAAAGTTCTTAGTGCCTCCAAACATATTGACAAATACCTTTGATGCTGTAACTAGGCTTCCCTCAGATTCTCTACCTAAAGCAACACTGTAGTGATTAGAAGAGAACCTTCTGTACAATAGACCAAGTGCATAGCCCCTCATAGCTAAAGCAGCCTGGCCATACCAAGTATTGTGGAATGCTGTCTTATCCATTCTATTGTAGATACCATGCATTCTATTGTTGGTTTCTCTACATAGGTTCTGGAATTTAACTTCATCATCAAGATTCCATTCTCTAGTTTGATTAGTTTTAGGGTCTATGTATAGTACTCCCTCTTTAAGCTCTAGTGTCTTACCAGCTTTAGGATTGCTATCATCTATGTTCTTCACTTCTAGAGCATCCCATAATGATATAGTTTCACCATTAGTATCCAAGAACTTATAGTGGTTAGCTGCTGCCAAGTAGGACATAGCCTGCATATAGTGGTCCCCACTCTTATAGGGCAACATTAGATTATTACCAAATGGGTTAAGTCTAGTTAGCCTGCTCTCTCTTGTACTCCAGTTTCTAACTTCAGTATCTAAGTTGTTCTGAACATTGAATTTCTTCATAAAGAGTGACACCTTATTGTTCTTCACACCCATACCTGCCTCCAACCAGTTCTCTGGTAGATACTTAAAGTATAAAGCATTAGCTTTAGTAAGGTCAGCCAGTGTATATACTTCTCCTGCTATAGCTTCCTTAGTGATTTCATTAAAGCCAGTCATAACATTGACCATACCACCAGCCACGTTACCACCCAAGAACACCTTAGATGCCAAGCCTCCTAAGAAGCCTATCACCTTAGTAAGGGCTATCTGACCAAACTTTAACTTACTATTTGCATATAAGTTATATACCTGAGCATCAAGGAAATCACAATATCTTCCAAATACTCTTGACTTCTTATCCCTCTCTACTTCCCTCTTTAGACCTTTTACTCTTCTATTAGCTAGTACATCCACACCTGTCTCCAGTATATCTACAACACTAGATGTAGCTACGTAAGTATTAGCCATAGCTGCATACTGTAGTAAACCATTAAATATATCAGTACTCAACTCTGACATATCTTTCAGCTTATTTATACCATATAGAGGAACCCTCTTTACTTTCTCCTTCTCGAAGTCAAGTCTATCTGAGAATACATCCTCATCTATAGTATTATGCGTCATAGCACTACCATAATCTCTATCTTCACTAGTAATAGTGAAAGTATTGATTAGGTTCTGCCTTATAGCACCACTTACAGCCCTACCGAGAGGATTAGTCATCTTTAAGTTCTCAATTCTATTCTGAGTACTTCCTCTGAACTGAGGCATTCTATATAGATGAGTATGAGCTGCCTCAACCATTTCGCCATTATAAGACTGATAGATTAAAAGGTCATCAAGACTTCCCTTCAACTCCAATATATCATCTAGAGCTGCCTTCTCAGTATCTGTTAATCTATCATAGTTATGGTTTCTATAACCATCATTAGGCATAGGTCTTTGAATAGTCTGGTCATATGTAGAGTGAGACTTGTGCCAATCTTTAGCTAGAGGTCTAAAGTAGACATCCCATAAGTATTCCTTCTCTATCTGAGTCTTACCCTCAATAGATGGGTCACTGAGGAAATCTTCCTTGCACTTGTTCTTAAACTCATACCAATCATTTTCCCAATCACCCCAATTATACTTAGATATATAGTTACCAGTCAACTTACCATCTCTATCAGATACTTCCAACAACTTTCTTGTATCAATCTTAGCCTTCTTGACTCTCTGTTCTAAAGCTCTTATGTCATCCCATGCCTTAATGGTATTATCATCAGCAAACTTGTTGGCAGAAGCTTTAGCTTTATAGGCTAACTGATTGATTATATCACTGCTATTAGCCATAGATGCTATATATCTATTCATAAAGTTATCATCTCTGTCAAGAGATTCTATAGCCTTTGCTAGATACTCCCTACTTTCAGATACCCTTTCAAGCTTTACCTTACTAAAGTTAAAGACAACCCTAGCTGCTCTTTCAACATACTCACCACCATACATATCCTTCAAGAAAGACAGATATAACTTTTTTTCTTTCTTTAGTAGGTTTACCTCTAGTCTGTCTGCTCCTTTAATAAGAGAGCTTAAGTTCTTATATGCACTATTCAAAGCATCTCTTACATTTTCTTTCAGTTGTACCTCACCACTGGCAAGCATATTATCTATGATGCCCATGATAGCAATAGACTCTTGAACAAATAGCTTTACTTGTCTTAGCTTCTTGGCATTAGCAGGAACTTCATCAGAATTATAATTAACAGAGTCTAGCATATCAATCATTTCAGGAACACTATCTGCCAATTGTGTTAATGCTACAGACAAACCATCTATAGCAGCCATATCAGCAAAGAATGATGGGTTCTCAAATAACCTACCTATAGCAGTGTTAGCCTCAATATCCTTCCACTTCCTATATAATGTCTTGTCTATTGCTGCCATTTCAGAAGCTAGTAAGTCTAGCTGCCGAATAACATCCTTGAAGGAGCTAACTTGCACAGAATCCACAGATGAGTATAGCATTTCCCTATTCTCTAAAGCATTCTCAATACTGCCAGCATTATCCCCAGACATAAATCCTCTAGCTATGTTCTTAGCTATAGCCTTAGCTTCTTCTCTCATTCTGCTTACATCATTAAGAGTAAGTCTGTAGAACATTCTTTTCGCTAAGTTTACTATCCTACCTGCAAGTCTGCCAAGTGTAGACTCTTGGTCTACTTCATTCATTATATATTGACCAACTAAATATCCAGCAGTTTCTCTTCTAGGATTCTTTCTTCCTTGTACATCTCTGTAATGCTCACCTAATATACTTTCTTGTACTTCTGGTGTGCATAATGATTCCAATCTCCTTACTAAGGGATTATTGCCCAGTGCTCCCACAGCAAAGTGACCTGCCTCCTCTGCCATATCAGCAGTAAGATTGCCTTTCTTTGAGAGGAATATCACATTGTATAGGCCAGACTCTGCTTTTCTGGCATTAACAGTATCATACTTACTGTAGTCCTCATCTATAAAGGATATGCTTCCTCCTAATCTTTCAACAGCTTGCTTTATTCTATCAAACAAACCCTTATTAGTCAATGTCTCTTCAAGAGCTGTCTGATTAGCTGTAGTCTTTCTAACAACTTGTAAATTTGCTTTACCACCTTCAACTGTACTTATAGTAGCCATATACTCATCGTTATATGGGCTATTATTGTTGAAGCTAGTCATTAGCGATACTGCCTCTCCATACTCATGCTCTCCAGAGCCTATGTCTTTGTTTAACTGATTGATAATCTTCTCAGAAGATATATCCAGTGGTACTAAGTTTTTAAGTGACTTGAATGTAATCTCACCATTCTCATCATACTCTATATGCCTAGCATTGGCTCTTAGGAACTCATCACTAGTACCTATGAAATAATACTTCTTAGCAAACTCTCTGTCATTTGAAGAGAAGTGAAGTAGGTCGTCAAACAACCTACTATTCACTTCCTTACCTTCTTTGTTTCTGACAGCTGGCTTAAATACACAACTTTCTCCCATACTTAACAAATCTTTTTGCCATTTAACTTACATGATACACCAAGTTTTCTATACTCCTCGAGTAAAGCCCCAATCAATTGTTCTCTTGCATCTTCCTTAGTAGTCTGTAAGATGTTGCTTCTTATGCCTCTAGAAGCTTCTTCTGCTTCCTCAGCCATCAAAGTACCAGTCTTAACTTGACTCTTAACTAATTCATCCACTAGATTATCAACAGACATAGTGTCAATATCAACAATAGGTTCACCATCTATAACAGTACTTGACTTGTCATCTTGAACTCCTATATCAGATAAACTTACCTTTTTATTGTTCTTGCCTTTAACAAGCCTATACTCCATAGCTCCAGAAGTGCTTCTATTAAATGCACTACCATTGGCAACATACAAGAGTCCATCAACCAATATAGCAGGTCTATAGTGTACCTCCTCTTTGGTAGACCTTAGTATGAAAGGCTTAACCTTATTTTTGTCAGTAGTTACATCTAATATGAAACTATCTACTGGCATACCATTCTGATACACATAATTCTTAATGTAAGTATATTGCTTGGATTTAGGCTCATATACTAGCCTGTTGTTATCCCTATGAGTGCTTAAGAACATTTGAGCAAACCTAACCTCATCAACAGGTATGTTGTCATCCAACACATTATCCAAGAAACTAGTATAACTAGTCTCACCATTGAGGTCCAATTGCAGCTTCAACTCTAATGGAGCTAAGTGATTGAACCCTATAACTCCAAACCCAAATCCTGACTGGTAGTAAGAGTACATATAAAGGTCTTTAGCTACCTGAGATAACTCAGGGTTAGTTAATAGTACTTCCCAGCTATCCCTTACTTCATCTTTCTGGGTAGGTGTTAAAGCACCACTATCAGCTATCTTCATTTGCACATTACCATCACTGCCTTCCTCAAATGTGAGTAGACTAAAGATAGGTAGACTCTTTAACTCTTTATTTATCCTTAAAAGGTTACTTACCTTCAAAGGGACATATTTAGTATAATAGTCTTCTGCCCTTACTGTCTCTCCATTATCAAGGTTAATAGGATATTCAGGACTGAACTTACTTTGTTCATCCAGACCAATCATATACCTTAGCATATACTCATGTATCTGGTCTATAGTAGTCTCATCAAGTCCTGATTTAGTCAAATCAGTCATGAAGTTCCTAATTTTAGTATACGTTGGCTTGCCATAAGGATAGTACTTGCCAAGTTCCTTTACAGCTTGAACATTAGCATCATACATCACTTGCTCATATCCAAAAGGATTGTTGAGTATCTGTGCCATATATTCCTCAATATTACTCATATCAAGACCTAATGTAATTGGACTATCAACATAGTCACTCACTACAATACTCAATCTAGGATTCTTTGAGGACTTAAGGTTATTCACATATCTAATCACTCTGTCTTGCTGAGCATACATACCACCAAAGGTAGACTTAACAGCATTTGATGCAGTGAACTTAGTATTAGTAACAAAAGCTCCTACCTCTTTAGCTGTGGCATAGATACTTCTGAATAGTTCTAACACCTGGGCTTGATTGAACACATAGTTACTATTGTGCATAATGTCTGGGTTGTCCCTGAAGTCAGTTATATTCTTAGCCAGTACATCTACGGTCAGTTCTGAGAATGACATATCAGCATAATTACCTCTTGCACCATAATCCTGTAACAGATTATCTATTGCAGTATCTATATCAGACATATTGTTGTCCATACAGTACTCACAGAGTTCTCTTATTATAGGTTGGTTCATTAACAGACCAATCTCCTCAAAGCTGTATCCCAATCTACATAACATACCTGCACTGTCTGCTGTGATAGTATTTAAGTTCAGGAAGTTAAGCACAGGGTCTTTAACAGCATCCACAGATGCCGCCAACAGCTCCTTAGTCAGGGCGTTAGGATTAAGAAGATTACTTAGTCCATTAGGATGATTACCAAATGCTATAGGTTGCACCAAGCTGAACTCCTTCATCAATGAAGCAATAGCATTATTGGTATTCTGATTAGCAAATATACCAATTAGCTTACCTGCTACTTGGTTCTGCTGATTATATACTACCATAGTCCAAGGGTCAGAATAATCATAATTCAGATTATCTATACCCATAAGAGTTCTGATATACTTAGCAGCAGCACTTGCATGAGTAAATCCACCAGGAGTGGTTCTATCCTTTATAGTCTGAGGGTCTTCAAGTCTCTTCTGCATAAGAGTGATTAGCATATTGTTTCTAGCCACTCTGCTCTGACTTTTATCCCATGCAGGCTTAGAATAATCAAATTCCTCAAAGTCATGTACATCAAACACGTCAGCTATATCTGTATGCTCAGACTCACCAAACAGTGCTTTGATTATTTGACTTCCTAACTCTCCAGCTTTATCACTCTTCTTGACCTTATATTCCCTTCTCATAAAGTAGAGCTTGTCAATATCAAAGTCAAAACCAGCAATAGTAGTACCTTGAGCAGGAACTTTAATAGTACCACCACCATTGACCTTCTGAGTAAATCTCTTTACTCTTAAGTTCAACATGGAGTACTTATCCTCTGTAGGTATTCTATATGCTATAAAAGAGGTGATTCCTGGGAATTTAGTCTCTAGTAGAGAAACCCCATTCTTACCCATCTTTAATGTACCATCAGCATTACACCAATCACTGAACTGTAACTCAACCTTATTGCCATTGCTATCAGTATAGCTTAAGTCCCAAGGTATCTCACACTCAGCATATAGGATATTAGCATCATTATTAGGGTCTTTGACAAACCTAAGATTATCGTCCTCAGTATAGCCAGTTATACCAAATGCTGATACCTGAACTGCACTTCCTCCATTTATCTTTTGCTTGTTGACTTGCTTCTTGAACATACTCAGCAACAATGCTGCTGTATCATGTTCAATACCCCCTTCAAATAATGCTAGAAGGAAGTCATGCTCCATGCCTTTGCCATAGCCTCTAAGGTTATCCCTAGTCTCCCTGCTGTTATTAACAGTCATCTGAACCAGGGCTTGTCTAACTTTCTCGGGGTCCTTTATAGTAGAAGAAAACTCTTCAAAGTCCTCAAGTATATTAGCTGCTATAAGACTTATATAGAATCTGTTGAGGTTATAAGCATTGAGCCTGACCATACCATCGCCAAGATTGACTCTATTACCATCAGTATAGTGGTCATAGTACACAGTATTGCCATTAGCATCAACCTGCTGTAAACCAGCAAATATCAGCTTTCTGCTTTGAGTAGCGAACAGCTGTGAACCTTGAACATGCTCAGGAATGTTATTCTGAATAACATAGTCATTATAGCTCAGATTGTGAATGATAGCATTATCTAAAGAAGCATTCAGTTCATCCTTATTAGTAGCATCCTTCACATTCACAGCACCAAATGAACCTACTTTTACAGCAGTAGTAGCTGCAACCACATCTACATTCTTCTGTTCAGCCCACTCAAGCATATCTCTTAACTTACTACCCTTTTGCATCAGTTCAGGTATCATAACTGTTTCAGCATATTTCATTTGCACAGGTATCTGGAATACACTATTGCCAAGTTTCCACCTTTCAAGTGTATAGGTGAATGGCTTGATAGGTTGGAATGTAACCATTAAGCTAGTTATTCTTTGGGCTTGCTCATCAGTTATCTCTCCACCTTGTGACCTAATATCTGCTCTAATACTTTCAATCTCATTGTAAGCATCTTCACATTTCTTATTCCACTTTCCAGCCATACCCATTACAGCTCTATAAGATTTAAGAGTTCTATAACCTTGGCCATCAGTGAAGGATGTCTTATCCCTATAGGTCTTATAGACTTCACTATCTTTACCATATACTTTGGCTATGACCTCCATAAACTCAGGATTAGTATCTTCTGGGTTCACTTCAACATCATCAAAATATACAGTAGTCTGATAGTCTCTATCACTGAATCTTTCACCTGTGAAAGGATTTACAGCCTCTACACTTACTCTATTGCCTGAGGCATGAATTTCTTTATATCTTTTCTGAACATCTGTGCTATCTCCATTTTTATAGAATATAGGATTTACAGTCATAAGTTGCATCTGCATTACAGTAGCAAACTTACTATTGTAGAAGTAATCCATAAGGTTAGCTCTTACTGCATCATCACCAGTCAACTTCTGCTTATCCTTAGTTATGTACTTAGTTAGCTTACTCAAGTACTTATAGTCACCTTTCTGGGTCTTACCTAGAACACCTGCCCTATCCAACTTAATCATATACTCATTGAAGGCATCCCTTAGATGAGCTTTAATGGCAGCTTTGACAGACTGTTCTATATTTGTCATGTCTATCATGTCACTGTACTTCTTCTCATTTAGGAATGGCAGTAAACCAAACTTAGTCTCATCAATCTTAGCAAGACTTCCAAGAGATTTGCCTTCTCTTTTAAGTCCCTCCTTGAGTTCTTTAATCTCCCTCTGGAATATCTTCTCTTGAAGATATACATTATAGAGACCTGTTATTATCTGGTCAGATGAGTATCTCTTAGCTCTAATCCACTTTGAAGCACCACTATCTCCTAATATAAATACTGGATACCAAGCATAATCTTTAGACTCTGCAAAGTACTCATTTATTAAGGTTATAGCTTGCTTCTTGCCTGTGAAGTCCTCAAATTTCTGATTGTCATCACCTAAGAACTTCTTGTAAGTGAACATATTAGCAAAACTCTTCTGGTCTTGAAGGTTGCTATAGTAAAGGTCTTGAAGCCACTTATTATATATCTTACCATCAGGACTTCTAAAGAAATCATTTCTTAAGAAGTGCTCCTCTAAGTAAGATTGTAGCTTTGCTTTGTTGCCTTTCCTAGCTAGAGCATCTATAGTATCTCTGAACCTGCCAAGATAAGATGACTGTATATCACTGTAGTAAGTGTTATCTTGAAACCTTACTCTGCTCAATACCTTCTTACTGTTATCTAAGCTCTCTGTGACTTGGAATATCTTACCTATCTTTTCCTTTAGATAACCCTCACTAGCTCCTTGACCTATTCTTAAGTCAATTAGGTCTTGGAACTTCATACCATCTTTAGCTTTTCTAAGGATAGCTGGAAGGTCTTTAAGAGTTCTATTGAGAGACATCACCCTTTTATTGTCCTTTACAAGAACATCATAATCAGATTCAGTAAGGTTGATACCAAGTACAGGTAGTACAGCTTTATAGAAGTCTATCCTATCCTGATTAGAGAAACCCTGCTCATTGAACTTACTGAAGATGTCTTGGTCAGTACCTAAATACTTCTCTATAAAGTCAGCTAACTGCTTTGCTCTAGCTTCATTTACTAAAGTACCCTCATCTTCATATCTAAAGACTGCATTATCAGACTTAAGAGTTCTAGTTGCCAATGCTGCTGAATACCTCTTATAGGCACTCTTTCTTGAGAGAATATTGAGTACACTATTCTTATATGTAGTAATACCTCCCTTTCTTGTCTCATTCTGCATTGAGTATAACTGAAAGACCTTACTAAAATCTACAAAGAACTGGGTTCTAAGTATGGGGTCTTTAGCAAACTCTTCAAGTATAGAGCTAATATATGGCTTACTATTCATATTCTGTTTCAGAATAGCTACCATATCACCCTCACTCTGCATACCTCTAAGGGTCTCCATAAGTGCTTGGTGCACTTGTACAGCAGGTAATCTCCTAAGATGACCAAGGTCATCATAATCTTCTTCATTCTTAGAAGTATACCCAGATAGTCTCCCTAGCAGCCTTCTTACTAGTATAGAAGTACTCCCGAAAGGACTTACAGACTCTGATACTTCCTGCCAGGACTCTCTAGGTGCCTCATCAGCTACAAATGACTCTACAGCAGTATTCTCATCATAGTCAGTAAAGGTAGAAGAATCAGCAAAAGTCAGCTTAGTACCTATCTTAAGACCTTCAGTGTCTCTAAGAGTAGTGTTAGCATAAGTCACTAAAGCTCCCCAGTTTTTGAATATTTGTCTGTACTTCTCTACCTCCTCTTCATAGCCGTTCTCAGCATATTCATCCATCTCAGCTTTGAGAGTTTTATACACCTCACTATATATGAATGCTGGACCACCTTGGAATTTACCATTTTGGTCTGTATAGCCCATAATAATGTCCTCTCTGCTAAGACTTGGATTGCTCTCCAGTATGGCATCAACAACATCTGAGAATGTATTAGCTATCATATTAACCCTGTCAACTCTCTCCTGAGTAGAGAAGGCTTCTTTTAGCTGGTCATATGCTGCTATTGGATTTGTGATAGCTTCTGTAAGAGCCTTGGCATCTTTAGCATTCAGGCTCCTTCTAAATGCCAGCAACTCATTCACATCTGTAGTAGGCTTACCTTTAGCTTCTTCATACATACCTCTAAGGTTAGCCACATAGTGACTATTCCATGAGGGTACTTGAGCTGCTATAACATCATCTACTCCTTTGAGTGGATTATAACAAGTTGTCTTACTCATATTTCTTTAATTAGTTTGTGCAAAAGTAGTAATTTAATTGTAGTTGTGCAAGGTATTAAGGCTATTTTTACTTTACCACTAACACCTTTAATAATATAACAGTAAGGTAGAATGTATTACTACACCCTACCCTATGTTTTATTGTACTATTCTGATAAGGTCTGGGTCTATACCAGTACCTTTACCTTCAGATATATCCTTGAGAGTCAGATATACATATCTCTTAGGCTCTTCAATAGCTGTCACATTGATACGACAACTAGTCTTACCATTCATAAGGTCTCTGAATGATTCCTCAGTTATTGTAAGATAAGGATTAGGCATTTTAGGAAAATATCCTATAATTACCCTTGACCTTATAACATTTCCTACCTTAACTCTAACGACATCCCCTACCTTATAAGCAGCTACCTTCTTAACAACTTCTTCTGGACTCTCATTGAGAGGCTCAATGGACTTATCAAGAGAAACAATCTCTTTAGGAAATTGCTTACCATTGATTACCTTACTCCAGAAGAACTGACCTTCTGCTGACTTATTCCAACTGAAGCCACCTTCAACAAGGGAGGCATCTACCTTTTCTTGGAATACCTTTACATTGGCGGGATTACCTTGTCTAACTTGGTTTGCCACCATAGCTTCCACTATTTTCAATGGGAAGTTAGCAATTTGGCCAACCAAATCTTCTTTAGTTACTAATACATTCATTCCACTATGTATTTAACACCATTGTAAATAAGCCATTTAATAGTCAGAATATTGACTGGTCTAATACCTGACTCTTTGTCAGTCTTGACAATATCCATATCCACACAATCATACCTGCCATCTCTTGATTCAAACTGAATCTTGTAGCCTCTAAGAACTCTATCTTCACCCTCATCATAAGGAAGTACAGGGTTATTAACCAGCTCAGTAACAAGATTCTTTGCTGCATTTGCAACACCTTTCTTACTGTTCTTAACTGCATCAATACTATTTGAGAACTGCTCTACAATAGCATCAATCTCTTCCTGTAACTTTCTCTTACTCTTAGGTTTATCCTGCTTCTTAAAGCACACAGTGAATACCTGGCCAGAGTGGATATTCTCAAAGATAGTCCTTATACCTGGAGTACCATCTTTCTTATCCTCCTTAGTTACCTTAACCTCTTGGTCATAGTTATCTCCAGACTTAATGTAGTTGTCTATATAGGACTTGCCTATATTGACTTCTTCACCACTCTCAAAGTGCTTGCATCTGATACTACTACCAAAATTAAGACTAGTCACTATATAATGACTGGCCTCACTAAGCACATCTCCTACTTTGATACCTATTCTCATATTAGAAATATTTATTAGTTATAAACTTATTTAATAAGTGTCTCCATTATACCTCTCTTGACAAATTCATCCATGAGAGGGTCAACTAATTCTTGAGCCTGTGGATGTGGTTTACCTGTTTTAGCAATACTACTTCTCAATGAAAAGAAGTGTTTCCAGTCTTTAATAAATCCTGTGACTACCAATTCTGTCTTTAAGGAGTTTGGTAAAACAGCTCTTGCCTCCTGTGGTTTCCAACCCAGCCTAATTAGGTCATCATAATCAAACTCACTATTCATACATGCATCATACCATTGCTTTGAAGCATCTTCTTTAGTATGGTGATACTCTGCATGAGCTAAGTAGCTTTTCTCTTCTAAATCTTTTATCCAGCAAGGGATAATGAAGGTCAATTCATTGCCAAACTTATCTTTAGAATAGTTACAATACCTTGTACTTTCCTGAGCAAAAGACATTACTCTATGTCTTACAAACTCATGTGATACACCTCTATCACATACAAAGTGTACAGTAACTCTTCTCTCATGGTACTCTGTAGGTTCACAGATGTACTTCAAATCATCAAGCCAACCATTCTCTACTAACACTCTGAGATTAGTAGTAATATAGATTTCCATATCCCTTGAATTAGGAGATTGGCTAAATACCACTTTTGAATAAGGATTCAAAAGATACCTATCCACCTCTAAGGATTCATTACCCTTCCTTCTGATATATAAATACACAGTTCCATGCTCCAACATAGCACCATGACCAGATTTAACCATCCTATCTACAAAAGGCTTGGCAGAATCTTCTGTTATCTTATCCTCAGACTTATAGCATACTCTACCTGCCCTCTCTATCTGTTTATAAACTCCTTCAAGACCAGCAGGTTGTTCCCATATTTCAAAACTTGGCTTAATTAGCTTCATATTCCTTAATCATACTGTTAATAACCTCTGACTTTACAATGCCACGCCAAGTCTCTACTACTTCCTCTTTATCATTAAGAAGTAGAATAGTAGGAAGACCTTTAACATTATACTTGTCAGCTACTTCAGGATTCTCCATCACATTAATGTCCTCAACAGGGGCATCAATAGGATGGTCCTTAAACTCCTTTGCTACAACCTTACATTGTCCACAACAAGGAGAATAAAATTTTAATATTTTCATATTATATTATGAATTATGCTTCAAGAATATCTTTATACCTTTCATACGTATTTCTTATAACCTTTTCTCCTATAGGATTAGGTCTCTTAGAATCTCTATCTATACACTCTTGAAGAGGAGTAAAGAAATTCTTGATTTCAAGGTCATAATTAAACGTCTCAGCTGTTCTTTTCCAATACTCAACTTCTGTACTGTTAAGATCTCTAAAATCATAAATCACTACATATATCATACTTCCTTAAGTTTAGTATGTTTCTTACAATCATCACACCAACATTCACCACTGTCATACAGGCCACTCACATACTCATTAGTATTAGCATTGACCCATGCCTGTATCTGAATATTGGGGCTACCACACTCACTACATACATACCTATGCTTGAGGCTATCAGGAATATACAATACAGTACCCATAGAGTTCTTATGGACATCTACATTTGGGAATGTATCATGGAATTCCTTTAAGTTGAATGGCCTGGCTATAAGATGAACACCACTCTTGGTAGGAAATTCTGCCACTATAGCAGAAATCATCCTATCTGCAATATCCTCAACTGATATAGCTTGTCCTTTCTCCCCATGTGCCTTATAATATAGTTCACATACCTTCTTCCTTACACCCCCAAGCATAGATATATCATCTACATCAACTACCCATTTAGGGCTTCTTGACTTCAACTCACCTGCTGCACTATTAAGTATTCTCCTAGGGTCTCTGATAGTACCACTCAGATTATACTCTGCTAACTTAGCAAGCATCAGATTCTGTAAAGCCGAGAAATCCTTTCCAGACACATTGATGTAGGCTCTCGCACTATAGTGTTCACAGAGGAATATAACTTCCTCTCTAACTCTATCCAAATGCTCCCTGCTTCTAATGAAGTAAGTCTTGATTGCCTTTTCCTTTATCTTCATGTTCTCACCTTTGTGGTCTTTGGCTCTTTGAACAATCTGTAAATGGAAGAACATATCATTTGCTTCATTGAAATAGAAGAGACTCTTGGTTAATTCAAAGTTATCTATCATTCCTTTACAACTTCAAAGTCATCAATATTCCATCCCTTTAAGTCAAAGATAGCATTAACCTCTCTCTTTGATTTAGGGGCTATATAATCCCAAGCTTTCTGAGGTAATACAATCTGCTCTTCAACTGCACCTTTAAGGTCGCAGTTTGAGTAATCTATGTCCTCAAAATATTCACCATCCTCATCTTTTCCAGAGTCAGTAATCTCATAGTCAGATACACTAATCCTTACAGTTTTACTAAGGGTAACACTCACTGTGACCTCAATTTCCTTTTCAGGACTATCAACTTGATTCCAAGGTGCATCAGGAGTATCAGCTCCCATTGGATAATTGTAATTGTCCATCTTTCTTACTCCTTTTCAGTTTCTTAATATCAACTTCAAGATTATTCTCTTTAATGAGCCTCCTAGAAATAACACACTCAAGGTTTGGTGGGATGCTTATATGTCTTCCCTTATCATTGACATATATAGCATGTCCTCCATTATGTCTGTTATAATGGAAACCATTGGCTATACATATCTTGATAAACTCTCTCTGTGTATACTGCTTCATAAATTAATAATCATCTACAGGATGTGCCCATTGTTCACATATTAGCATAGCTTCTGGAGAAGGTATAATTTCTGCAATGCGCGTAATACTATATTTCTTAGGATTACCATTACTTATACCTTGTGTTACCAATAGAATTTCTGCTTGTTTAGGGTTTTTAGCCTTTACTACAGCGCATCCTTTATTATTAGAACCGATAATATCAAACTCAATAATCCAGAGTTTCAATTCAGTTGTTGTTTCACATTTATTATCTACCATATAATACCATTTGTAATTAAAAACTGCTCTACTTCTTCCCAATCTACAAAGGCTCTGTCACTTATATTTCTATCAAATTTAAGTGGTACTCCTAAAGCTGCATCATCTATATAAAGATGAGCATATATTTTAGGAGATGATGTCCATTCCTTTTGTTTGGGATTCTCATTTATTCCCCATAAAGGTATCTCATTCTCTTTGAACCAATCAATAGCCTCCTGAAGGGTGTCATTAGAAATGACTTCCCCACTAAGAGTTTTACCCTGATTATCTTTGTCAGGATGACTTCTCATAGTATGAAGGATAATCTGATGACCCTTTTCTACAAGCTTCTTTAATACAGGTACAGCACCTATATCTTTGCCTACTTTAGGAAACTCGTGTGTAACACAAGTCCCATCAAAATCCACTGCTATTATCATTCACTAAATACTTTATGTTCTACACAATACTTACTACCTTCTACAACAGGCTTTCCACAATAAGGACATCTCTTCTTGGCATTGAATCCAAGTTCAATACTTGATTGAGTAGAATTGTCTACTACAGACTTAATAGTACTAAAGGCATTATTTAACTTATCTACCTCTACAGGAGTAAGTACTTCTGTATCAAGGGACATTGTCATGCCTTTAAGCCTCCAGAGTATCCTATTCCTCTTTTGCCATTTTAACTGCCTCTCTGTCATATTACCACTCAAATTCAATGATTTGCAAGAGGTTATTATCCTCAAGATATTTCCTAAAGTTATTCCAAGCATTAGCAAATTCAGGATGATTATAGTACTCTGATATACCCTGTGACCTAAGTTTACTCCTAACATGACCACACACTACAGGCTCAAGGGACATCCTTAAAGCATTGGTAGCATGGTTTTTCTTCTTCCAAAGCATCTTACCTCTACTGGTCACAAAAGTCTGACCATCAATCCTGATTGCATAACCCTTGATAGGTACAGGTTCAGTAAAGGATGAGTATATATCTCTTATTTCATTATCTTCCAGTATCATATTACTCACTGTTTCAAAAAGATTCTATATAATCAGCATCAGGGAATGCTGCATAGACATCATCCCATGCAGCATCCCTCTCATGCTCTACATCTTCATCATACCTGTTACTGTAGGTCTTTCTGTGACCGTCCTTAAAATGTATAATGAATGTCATATTTCACCTCCAAGTTGTTTAATCCTGTCCTTGATATACCAAATAGCCTTCTTCAAATCCTCAATCTCTTTCTGATTATCAGAGAGAGAAGCATCTTTCTTGAGTCCAGCCCTCCACAGATACTTGATTGCATTTCCAATAGCAAAGCAATAATGCCTTGTAATCTCAATACATTCAATACCACTTGGATGAGAAGTATAATGTTCAGGATGGTTTACATTGTCCATCTTTTGTTCCATTTTCCCAATCTATGAGTTTAACAAACTTGTCAAAGAAGTCCTTCCTATCTCTGACATACAAATGCTTAGTACTGTAATCCTGATAGATTAGTGCATCAAACCACTCCCCAGATGTAGGACATTTCATCCTGCACCTGGAAAGTGGCATATATTGATGGCCATTCTTAGGACATACATACATTCTGTCTCTCTGCTCTTCCCTCATTAGTCTTACTGTATACCATGCACCTATAGAGGCTAGTATAAGCACTACTATGGGAATAGCTATTCTCCAAGCTTCCATACCTTAATGAACCCAATGAGTTGCAATTTCGGGAACTGCCTTAATCTTGACTGACTGACAGAACATAGCTGCTGATGCTTCCATACATTCACTAAGTTTCTTAGCTTCCTGTTCAGCTATATCAGCAGGTGGCTCTATCAGATACTCATCATGAACATCATTAGGCATCAATACTTTGAATATCAATCCTGACTCTACCAAGTAATCAAAGTACATTATACCAGCAATCTTAGTCATAGCTGCTGCTGTACCCTGACTTGGATAATTACAGGACTGATTCTCAGATGATGACCTTCTCTTTGCCAGATGCTTCCAGAGCTTAATCAATACAGTCTCCCTGTTAATGTCTATATATTTTGTCTCAATTTTCTTACCCTTCTTGACTTTATACTCATATCTTATAGCAATAGCCTCCATAGGTTCTCCATTGGCAAACTTCCTTGCCATCTGTTGAAGAACCGCAGCAGGGACATCATCAATGACCTGACCAGAGTCTTTGGCTTTCCTATAGGAATCCCAGAACTCCTGACCCATTCCATTGATTCTTCTCTCTATACCCTTCAGTATAGGATAGTCATAGATGTAAGCTCTCAATCCCGTGTACTTTGAGATTAGGATGTAACCTCTTTTCCACATATTAGCCTTACTCACTCTAAAGTAGCTGGCTATACCTTTGAATGCCGAGAAATACTTCTTAAAACATAATTCACAGAACTCAAGAGACTTACCTGTGTTAGCTGCTAAAGCATTGGCTGTCCCATTATAATTAAATGTGAACCTAGCTGGCTTGGCAGCATCCCTCAAGTCTTTCCTCTTCTTCTTTACTTCCTTCTCTGATATATCTTTTAGCTCATCAGAGAATATCATCTTAGCTACAAAGGAGTGACCATCTCTCTCATTAGGGTCATTATAGAAATCAATCCATGCCTTATCCTGGCTTAGCTCAGTAAAAACATGACCTTCTTGGTCTCCATAATCACAATCAACTAACATATGGTCTTTATCAGGTATGAAGCAAGCTCTAGTCTCTGCATCAGAAGGTAGCTGCTGAATATTCACACTCTTGTCTACTGCTATAATAACATCAGCATCCTGTTCAGTCTGTTCTTCCTCAGCAAAGTCATCATCCTTAGTTTTACCTCCACCTTTCTTCCCTCCTTTACCACAACTCAATCTGCCAGTGTCCATCATCTGATTGAATGTAGGGTGTATTCTCCCAGTAACAGGATTGACTGCATCCAAGAAGTTCTGACCAAATGAAGTAACTACCTTGAACTCACCAGAGTAATCAAGATATAACTTAGCCAGAGGACTCTTATCCAACTGTTGTTTAAGCAGCTTTGAGTCCACTGATTTCTTCATCTTTCCAGTCTTCTTGTCTTTAGTCCATACATTGAACCCTAACTCCTCAAACAATGGTATAACCTGCTTGTTGCTGTTCCAGTTAATGATACATCTTGGCTTGTTCTCCTCAAAGAGGCTCTGCTGAGGGTCTATAGCAACATACTTGCCTACAGTACCTTCAGCCCTCTTTACTCTTCCTCTCTTAGTCTGAACATCATAGACTATAGCATCTCTGTCACCTTTAGACATCACATACTCTACAACCCAGTCATTGAGTTTCTGCTCTGCTTCTCTCAGCCTTTCAGCATCCTTAATCATCTTGGCTTTCCATCTTTCAATGTCAAGCCTTATACCACAGAACTCAATATAAGCCAATACCTTCACAAATCTATTCTCTATCTCCAAGGCAACTCTCTGACCCCTAGCCTCTATCTGCTTTAACTGTGCTTCCATAATATCCTCAAGGAACACAACATCATTGGCTGAATAGATTATTACCTCATCAGTGATACCATAGTTAATCTTACCTCTGACTGTCTTGTCAAGATAGACATTTAGATACCTGTCACAACAAGCTTGCAAGCTAAGTGATACTATTCCTGGTGGAAATCCCAAGAACAGTATCTTCTCTGCAAGGAAGGTATCATATACATTTCTGATTACAATACCTTCCTTATATAACCACCTTAGGTCAAACTTGGCATTATGAATTATGAAAAGCCTGTCACTCTCAAGGAACTCCTTGTATAGTTTGACATCTATAGTAGCACAGTCAATGACTACCTCAAAGTGCTTATTACCTAATTGAAGTAACAGCAGCTGACCTTGCCATATCTCTGTGCCTCTGGTCTCACTATCCAACCCTACAACCTTTAACGTGCTAAGAAGCTTCAACGATTCCCTTACTGATATATTCTTATAAGGACATCCTATCTCTGCATCACTAAATAAGTTTGCGATTCCAGATACAAAGTATATCTGCTTGCCATAGTACTTGATAGCTTCATGCTTTCCTTCTTCAAACCACTCATTCATTATTCAAATGTTACAGTGTAACCATAACCTACAGTAAAGTCTATTGATTTGACTACTGCTTCTGCCTCCTCAAGATAACCACCTACTACAATCATAGGTCCTCCCGAGGGGTCAATGAACTTTCTGCCTCCTTCCACTTCACCACTTCTAAGATAGGGAGTAGATACCTTGAGTACATAAGTCTTTGACTCTGAACCATCAGATTTCTTTAGTCCCTTCAAGTAGTTCTCCTCACAGTCTCTTGATTTTAGTTTAATCAAGTCTTTCATACCATAGAATAGGCTACCAGTTCATCAAAGTTCAGTACATACTTATACTTCTGAAAGAAGGTACTAGATAGAATACCATGCAGATTAACACCAAAGTCAGCCTTTAAGTTACTGAATGGGGCACTCATATCAATAGATTGGAACTCCTCATTATAATCTTTACCTCTATATCCTATAGACATACTGATAAAAGAGGCATCCTTCCTTTTTCCATCCATACCATATACATCGCCAGATTTATCGGTACTTTCATATGTAAGTCCTTCTAGAGCACCACTATGAATAACAGATTTACTTGCACCAGTGTCCAAGAGGAAATTTAATTTCTTTCCATTATTCATAAATGTTACAATAGGAAGTTCACATAAGTCCATAGTTTCTCTGAAAGACATACTGCTGTGAGAAACTTTCTTCCTAGCAGAATCAACGAAATGTGCTACTATGGCAGCAATGCCTGCTAGGAGCAACACAAACACTATTTTCAATACAAATTCCATGTTCCATACTTGTTTTAATTAGTGCCAGTAGACCCATGGCCACCTCTGTCTGCATTACCAAGCTTATCAACCCACTCAAACTCTATTTTACTAGAGAAGAGCCACTTAAGCTTTTGCCACACAGTTGCAAACTGATTAGGCACAATTTCAAATTGACAAATCCTCTCTCCCTTATGAATGGTGGTTTTATCTACTGAATAACAATAGAATCCCCACTCATCATTATCTCCACAATATACTGTGTCAATAAAACCAGAAGAAGCCATTACAAGCCTAAGCTTCTTAGTAGTAGAGCTTCTCTGCTTAATCTTGGCACTAAATCCCTTTGGCAATTGCATTGCAATTCCAAGCTTAATGAGCTTCTCATCAAACTTTACATCTCTTGTCTTAACTCCATCTTTCTGGTGAAGAATACCTGCTTGAGGAGCTTCAAACTCATAGTCTGTTGCTGCTCTAAGGTCAATGCAGTCACCAATAGGATTTATGAAAGGAACCAAGTTACCCTTCTCATCTTTAGCCTCTGTATAGAGACCTTTTACTATCTCTTTTACTTTAATTTTCAGTTTCATTGTTAAATCCTTTAATTCTAACTCTTTCTTTTGGTTTGTTAAACTGATTAACTGCAACTCTATTTGTTGAAGTTTTCTTATAACTAAAAATAGGAATACAGAAAAAAGTTACAGTAATTGTTCTTATTACTGTATCCTCTTCTCCATATTCCTTAATCTTAATGTTTATCATCTATTTTTTCCAAAATACAGATGTTATATCTATTAATTCACCGTTAACCACTTTATAGATTCTTTGATTTGTATTTACATTATCCAAAGCCCCTTTGTCCTTCATATAAGGCCCCAGTTTTATATAGCCAAAATTATCTATATTAATATCATTGTTTAATTCTTTTGCACCACTATACCACCCTACTTTAAGTTCTGGATAGTAATACTTGATGTCTTGTGCAATATCATCTACTTCACTTGGATTAGCATCACCTCCCATTATACATACACATGTTATACCCTTATTAGTATCAATAAGGTTAGTCAAGTGTTGTAAGTCAAGGGGTTCTCCTATATCCTCTGCAAGATAAGGAGAATGACATCCTTCACAATGACAAGGACAATTAGATATATTGATAGCAAGAGTTACCTCATCAGGAATTTCCTGAAAAACAATTTTAGTGTCTACGTATTTTAACATATCTCACTTCTTCCATCACTATAAGTTCTGTGACTTGCTTCAATCTGTCTGTCTTTGCCAAATGACTTGATTGGCCTTAAGTACCCAATTACCCTTGTATATTGGGTAATATTCTTACTATGACACTTAGGACACTCAGTAATAGGATGCTTAGTAATGTAACCACAATCATCACACTTACTATTAGGGATATTAAATGTGAAGTAGTTAGTACCTTCTTTGACTGCAAATTCAAGCAACTTAAGATATTGTTCTTTGCTCAAATGGTCTTCAAGATTGATATGACAAGCTGAGCCTCCGTCACAATATTGTGCTGTCTGCCTTCCATGCAGAATCATCTTATCTAGTACTGAAGTATCATTATGGGCATCAAAGAAATATGAGTTATAAAGATTTTCATCTTCAGGAACCCAATAGCCATCCTCCTTATCCCATCTATAGTTTTTACCTCCTAAACTTTCAGCAGGAACTACCTCAGAATTAAACAAGAAAGGTCTCTTCTTGTCATGGATAGAGTGTAACTTGTTCTGTTCCTTAATAGTGCCAAGAACCAACTGCAAGAACTCAATATAGTCCTTGTTGTTAGATACCTTAAGACCTAAGAACTTAGCAGCCTCATTTAAGCCATTGATACCTATGGTACTGTACAGCTTTGACACCCTGATATATCCACCATTGCAAGCTGCAAACATACCTTTCTCTTCTTGCTCATAGAGCATAGTCTTAAAGGCAATATGATACTTATAGACTCTATGAAGAATATTAACAAGATACTCTTTGAGTCCTGTATATCCAGGAACATTTATTCCTTCTTTAGCAGGCTGCTTAGCCCAATCTTGAACAATCCTATTGATATTGAGAGTAATTACATTACATGAACCAGTCATAACACCAGTAAGACCTGATGTAGGATTGAAAGTATTCTCTGCAAGTTCATTTCTCAATCTACAGCATGATGCAAGACTATCAGCACTATCTGAAATATAAGTAAAGAATGAGTGTCCTTCTGCATACATTTCTGCACAGAAGTCCTTATATTCTTTATCTATAATATCCTTACCATCATGCACCATTGCCAATGTTTCTACTGGGAAAGTCAGAATCTGCTTGGTTCTAAGCTTATTGAAGAACTTCATAAACATCTTCTGAAGAACATTAATTGCAGCCCATTCAGGCTTAGTTCCATCAGGATAACAAAATTCTCCAAACAATGAATTGAAATATGTGTGGTCATAATAAGACACATTTGTAACATTATGTTCACATAGAGTCGTTAATTCTATGCAGTTCTCTTATGAACTTCTTATAGTTTCCTATAAGTTCAGACTATATCATTACTCGTAATGAGTACCTCCAGCTTCCACTCACTTGAGTGTACTTCCATAAAGGAATAGTCGTTGAACCTTACCAATAAATTGGTCTTGGCTGCTGATTGCCATATCTTAATGACTTAGGGTTCCAGCAATTCAAGAGGTTTATAGTCCACCTACAACTGACCATGTATTTTGTGGTGACACATAGAACATACTGTTATTAGATTATTAGGATTATTCAGCTCTTCGTCTTTAACAGCAATCTCATACAATTTATCTGCATCATCTACTGGTGATAATGGATAATTTTGTATAATAATTCTATCAAGAATAGACTTAAATGGAATCAGGTGATGCACATGTAGATTATTTTTACTACCACATATAACACATTGATTACCATCTCTGCAAAGTATGTCCTTTTTCAGAGAGTTATCACTACAATATTCTCTAATTCTTTGGGATAGTGTAGAAATTCCACCTTTCCAATTAGGATGATTACCTCCTGTCATCAGACCCACCTTGCTCTCTGAATTATTCCTAATTTTAATACCTAAGTTCTTCAAAACTCTATCAATAACACAAGGGTCACAATTGTACCTAATACCAAGTTCTTTCTTTGAAAGTCCTTCTTTTAGATATAATTTCTCCATGACCTCTTTGTTACTAAAATCCTTAGGAATCTCTTTGGACTTGAAATTCCATTGTGACTCTGATAAAGTTCTTCTCTCTATAGTATGCTTTTTCAATCTTAATAAGATTGTTCTATGAGAAGTCCCAAACTGTTTTGCTATTTCAGTTGAGGACTTACCTTGTAAATACAAGTCAATAATAGTACTATCATCTAAATCTTTTCTATGTGCAGCCATAATCATAAATCATTTTTACGCTGCAAAGATACAAAATTTATTTGAAAGTACCAAATTTCTTAATGGACTTTGATATGACCTATTACCAGCAGGCTGATTAATACCATATACAAACTGCTTGAAGGCTTTCTCTATGCAATCTCTGACTGTTCTTTGAATCTTACAATGATGGTTTGTTACAACACAATCAAGCTTTTCATACCACTTATCTCCAAACTCTGCAATAATGTAATAGTTTAGAGCAATGAAATATTCTCCAAAGGCTACTGCACCTTTACACTGAGAAGAAAGCAAGAAGGTAAGATTAGTTATTTGTCCACTAAATGATTGTAAATCATTAGGAGGAGTTGGTGTCACACCATCTATATTACCTACACCTTCTGTCATAAGTGGATAAAGAGTATCTGCTTGGCAATAGAACTTCAAAGTAGGTACACTAGCTTCATCATGAGGATAGAATATATGATTCTCAACATCCACTTCATACTGCTTTGCTACCTCTGGATAAAGAACACTAAGTTCATCCTTCATCCTCTGTCTCTGAATAATTCTATTCTCTGTCTTATAAACTTCCCCATCAAGATTTGCAACATTCTTCTGGGTTACATTAGCATTAGGGTCAGTCTCTGAAGAACTAGCAGCATTATCATCGGAATCTGCATAGTTAGACATATAATCAATCCTTTCTCTAATAAACCTAGCTTGCTTGTGCTTCTCCCTATATAGGATATATGACTTAGCAGCCTTGAAGTGCTTGTCATTCATCAATAGTTGCTCTACTCTATCCTGTATATCCTCTACACCAATGACATCCCCCTCTTCAAATAAGGCAGGTATCATTGTGCTCAAATACTCAGGTAATACACCTCCTACTGATGCAAATGCCTTCTGGACTGCATTGACTACCTTTTGGACATTAAAGTCCTCAATACTTCCATCTCTCTTAACTACTTTCAACATGGTGTCAAATTACTTATCTTTAATACACAGTTATTTTCCATTGCCCTTATACTGTATTTACCAGCATATCTTAGGTAATAATGGAGTTCATTGAGTATATTCCTCCAATCCCTCAATATATTACCCTTCTCATCCTTAAGGTCTACTTGTCCAAAGTTTCCTTCAAACACCCATACAATAGGAGCTACAGTCCTTCTGTTTATAACTATAAACTGATAGGATTGTATCTTGAAGTCTTTGAAGTACTCATCATTCTTGATACACTCCTGTAATATATAGGTATATAGCTTGGCTTGAATATCATATCTCCACTGAGAGAAAGACCCCTCAAACTCTTCCTCAGGATGACCTGTGGTCTTTAAGTCTATAGGGTATATCATCTTCTTCTCATGGTCTACAATAATCTCGTCAAACATACATCTGACAGGTATGCCTTGAAACTCTGCTCTGAACTTCAACTGAAATACTTTCTCAATGTGAGTCTCAAAAGGATTTGAGCTAAAGAAGTACTTGGTTGCTGGATTGGTTTTTAACTCATCCACACAAGCCCTTACATCAGCATAGTCATTCTGTGACAATACAGTCTTGTCTCCTGCTAATGTGAGAAGTGAATAGTATTCACTACAGCTCTCCTTAATACTCTTTATCCTAAAGTTCTCATATTTAGGATTAGCATAGTAGTTAAACATCAGTGCAGCCTTACTTATCTCAGCATCATCTATTGTGCTGAGTCTCCTATGGCTCTCATGGAAGTTCTTGTGGAGGAACTTTGTAATGCTTATCAATGTATCTGACAATGGTGGGAAGTCACACACAATGAACCTCTCATTGAATGCCTCATCCCCATCAGTCAGCTTAGTATCAACAGCACTCCCGAATGTGAGTGAAGGCGTCTCAATCTTATCAAAGAGTGAGCTTAGCTTTCTCCACCCCTCTCTCTCAAATCTACTAAGAGTAGAATAGCTTATAGCACTATCAGCTCTATAGGTCGGTTCATCCACACTCCATGCAAGTTCTTTAATACTCTTCATAAGTGTCAATCAATTCTTCCTCATCACTCTCCAAACCTAACTGGTCCATATAGGATGATAGTTCAGACTTGAATACAGTCATATCAGTAAAGTCAGCCTTATACTTGTCCTTGTGCTTCCTCACCATATAGATGGAGGATTTTACAAGTTCCCACAAGTCTTCAAACTTCCTTTCATCCAACATCTTCTGCACCAATCCACTATCCTTCTCTGGGAATGACTTTACCAAACTATTTAGTCTCTGTATTGGAGTCATAAGATTTTATAATTTCTATACACTCCTTTAGTTGCTTGATGCTGAATATCTCAAATAGCAGAGTATTACCTACATAAGGTTCTCTCTCAAGCATACCTCTGAACATCTTGAACTTATATGGAAAGACATCATTCTGTAGTCCCTTGACTTCTATGATAATCAGCTTACCATTATACATGAATGTAAAGTCTGGGGTATAAGTGATGTCTATAGTTTTCTTCATATTAAGTCCATTACTTCGCCCTATCCTTGTATAGAATGGGACTGTAGGCTTGAAGCCCCTCCATATAGTGAACTTCATGCCCTCATACACTGGGTTAAATCCAGCTTGAAGCAAGTGCTTATGCACACTTGCTTCAATTTTGGATTTGAACTTAATACCATCAGCAACTAAAGGTGTAGCACCCTTAATTCTTTTATTTTCCATACAAGTCCTTCAATGCAGGAGCCATTACTTTCTTGGCTGCAAGAGCATCCTCAAGACTCCTAAAAGCTGCGAAATGCTTGAAGCTCTTGATTTTGCTTAGGTCTTTGAGTTTCTGAATCCTACCATTGACCTTATTGATTACCCAAATCTCCTTGCTGCTGCTGATATGGTCAGAGTACTTCTCATCCAGCATAATAGCCACTTCCTTCAGCACAATCTCAAAGACAGCAGCAGGGCTAATCTTATAGAGATTGTTGAAGTACTTCTCAAGGTTCTCTTTGTTCCAGCCAATCCTATTAGCCAGATGCTGTACTGCACCTTCAATAGTAATATCAATGTCACTATCAGAACCTTCCACTACTATTATACCACGTTTGATAAGGTCAGGAAGAGTAGTTTTATTGACCTCAATCTGTGACATAGGTACAGGAATACCAAACAATTCCACAACCTTAATAAGTTTCTCACCCATCTTGACCTCTTTACCAGTCTTTTTCAATTTCAATTTGTTCATATTTTTCTTCTTTATACCAGTTAATCTGGTAGTTACACCTATCTTTTAATAGTCTGTTAATCTCATAGAATATATCTGAGGGCATGTCTTGGTTGATTCTAGCAAAGTATGCAGGATGCTCTATCTCTATCACATCATTATACTTTCCTATATATGGTTTGAAGGTACGGGCAGTACCACCAAACAGCACATATATCATACCAGCATCATATTCAGACATCTTCTTTAGTAGCTTTGAGATGAAGGGCCTCCACAACATAGTGTGTGAGCCTACCTTATTCATCTCTACTGTCAAAGCAGAGTTAATCATAAGGATTCCTTGTTTAGCCCATGATTCTAAAGTGGGGTCAAAGGTAATCAAATTATGTGGTCTATGCAAGTCTATAACTGAATCTCTAACAATTTTTAACGATGGGGACCAGTCATCTTCTCTAGTACTTGCATCATTTCCAAACAATATACCTGTAGCCACACCCTTCTGTGGGTATGGGTCTTGACCTATAAATACCACTTTACAGTCATGGTACTTACACAAGTTGAATGCCTTAAAGACATTCTCCTGTGCAGGACATATAGGCTTTACCTTATACATCCTGTTTAGAAGTATCAGTACCTTATCTAACTCTGCTCTGTCAATCACTCTAAGCCAATCACCGAAGTATTCCTCAAGTGTCATAACTCAATGACATTGAATATATCATCAATGTTCCTGCTCAACATATCATTGATGTCATCATCATTATATGTCACACTAGGAAGAATGGGCTTACAGAAGAACCTGTCAGCTACATTGGCAACTGATAGTTCTGGTATAGTCTTTCTGGTTATTCCTGTATTTACATAGCTGATATTATCAACTACTCTCTGGTCATAGGACCTCACCTCTATACCATTCTGCATGACAAATGGGATAATCTTGTTGACTATACACTTCTCAACAGTACCATCAGAATAGAATACTGAGGGATGTATATAACTCTTGACTCTCTTATAGACAAGAGTATTATTAACAATCTCACATTCTATGACATTGAAGATAAGTGGAACCATATCCTTGTTAAATATAGTACCACTACACCCATAGTATGTTTCTCCTTTGTTTGTCTTGGCGGTCAGATACATACCACTAGGACTGGAGGCGAACTGCACTAGATTCCTAATTAAAGCATCTGCTGTTCTATAGGTAGCATAGTCCTGCGCTACAGTATTAAAGTGTATAATGATGTCCCTTCTTCTACCAGGGTTTGAACTATCTTCCAATCTTTCAAAAAGCTTGTCTTGCACATATCTCTTGGCAAATATAGGAAGTTCAATCTTGTTTCCCTGTAGAGAAACCCTAAAGAATGCTGGGAATACTGTGTGCAATGAGTAATTGACCAATCTAGCATTCGGGACGCTATTGCGGAATATATTTCCTCCTGAGTTATACATATATTCAATAGTATGACCCATTCTATCACTTACTCTTTGCATTACATTTCAACTTTAGTAAACATTGTACTTGCATCATAGGATATGAAGAAAGGCACATCCCTATCTATGATGGGACCACATTGGTTAGCTATGAAGTTTACAAAGACATTGACCATTACTGATGCAATCATGTTAGCCATGAATGTAGTCTGCTTATAGGAGCATATAGTCTCCTCAGCTTCTGCATCACTAAACAGCCACTTGTCTTCATATGCTGCCATAGCTCTTTCATCATCTCCTTGAATAGACAATACTTGGAACTCTTCTGCTGCCAATCTTCCATCTATGAACAAACACTTCTTTCTATTATCACTACCAGCAGGATAGGACAATACTCTCTGCTTCCACTTCTCATAGAATGTCCTTCTAGCTGTCATATTGTCAAAGCCACATATCATAATGTCAGTAGCCTCAGAGTTATCCTCAAACCTTTGGTCCAATGCCACTATACCGCAATAGTTAGCATAGTTCATGACCATATCGGCAAGAGCTGCACACTTATAACGACCTACATCTGTCTGACCATACAACTGACCTGACATATTGACAGTCTCAACTCTGTCAGGGTCATATATGATAAGTCTATTTGGCTTCAATCTACTTAACAAAAAGCCTACATAGCTGCCAATACCTCCAATACCTGCCAAAGTGACAGTCTGTTTCTGTATCTCCTCATACCATATAGCCCCACTGAATCTACTTGTAGTCTCATCTATAGTGATTGTCTGTGAGTTTACTGGTATTTCATGATGTGTACTATCCATTGCTACTGACAACATTGCTTCCTCTTCTGGACTCAATTGAGCTTCCTCAGGTATTTCATAATCCGTAATAGCTCTTTCAAGCTCTTGACGAGCCTGCTCTACACCTTCACCATACAACTGGCTAAGAGCCTCACTTACTCTATCTTCCATACTTACAGTATATAATCATCATACAATTTAATCCAAGCATCCAGCCACTCATTCTTAGGCAGGGAGCTTAGTCTCTCTTTTACTTGATAAGCCAATACAGCAGCCATCTCTGTAGAATCCAAGAAGGCAGCAGCCTCTGGGTCTTCTGTATAGGTAACCACAAAGTCCACAAAGTTTGATGCAAAGGCTTCAAACTCCTTCTTGTCTGTGAATCTCTTTTTATACAGAGAATCCATAGACCTAGCCCACTTCTCTATGTCAATATTACTAGAGTTAGGAATGATTACACTACAAGTGATGGTCTGCTTGACCACCCAGTCCACTATCTCATCACTAAGCTTGAACTTCTCATAGTCCATAAACTCCTCGTCACTATCACCAAAGAGTGTAGATTGCTTAACCTCTTTCTTGATAGGAGTAGTGTTGGCTGGACCAGCAGGTATTGTATATCCTCTAGGGCTACCATATGAACCTATTGGTCCTCCATAATTTGAACTAATATAAGGACTTCTAACATTGATAGTACTTTTCCTAGAGCTGGCTTTATTAGTTCTAATCTCCTTAATCCTTTCAAGCATCTCAGTTTCAAAGTCATTGCAGACTCCTTCAATTTCAATGTCAAGATTGAACCATTGGATGTACTCCTTTTCTACTATAAAGGTTCTATTGCCAGATACCCTCTCATCACCCCACGTGGGATATGTGAACTCCTCATTGACTGTCTGTTTGAGCTTAGCCTTTCTAGTCACCCCTGCTGTATATTTACCAGCATTGTTTACAATTAGTGACACAAAGTGGTTCATGTCATTACCCTCTGACTGTAGAGTGGCTGTATCAGTACCACTGAAAAACGTCGCCATGTTGTTATGACTATGGATAAGTCCTTGATATATACCAGCATCAAGCAGCTCAGGATGGTCTACCATATAACCTGAGACATCTGAAGACATATCATATTCAGTATACCCTACAGTACCTTCATCCATCTGAAATAAGTCTACACAAGTAATTGTCAGTGAATTATCCTCAAATGAACCACTTACCTTGTAGAATAGTACTCCAGACCATTCCACACTATGTATCTCCCTACACAGAAGTCGTATCTTCTTCTCAACTTCCTGAGGAATTACCATCTTATAGATAGATTGCTGGTGTATTAATTCCAGCTTCTTCTCCTCTTTCTTCTCTTCCATATTTGTAATTTACTATTGTAAGTACTGCCTTTGCTATTTCCTCGGCAATACCTGCATTGACCAACACTGTCTTATTAAGAGTATCACAGGAACTGTCTACTATATGTATATTGATGGGCTTACCCTTGAATGTACATACATTAGCTCCCTCATAGCTATAATAGTTTCTACCACTATCAGTATTGTTCCTAAAATATTGTATCTTACCATTGTTGATGATACATTCTTTCAGTATTCCTTTACTGATAAAGTTATTATAACTTGAAGTAGATTTTCCTAAGTTATACCTCAGATTGTACCACTCGATGAACTCATTACTGATGAGTATTCTATAGTCAAGATAGGACATTGCAAAACCATAGCTTCCTCTTATAAAGTTGAATTTAAGCTTCTTGCCTCTTATCAGGTGCTCTACAAAGTCTTTCATATCCTCCCTAGAGAATATGTTACTATAGTCATTGAATGCATTAGATTTCATGGAGAAATTGGTTTCTCCATTAGTCATGCCTCTACCATTGCCTATCCTCTCCAGATACCTATGAGGTACTCCAGAGAGACTCTCAACTCTGACATACTTGTCCAGTTCAAGACAGAACAACTGCCACATAGCTTCATCATATCCCATTGCAAGAGTAGCTACTGTATTTCTGATAGGCCCACTGCCTAAACAAGGAGACTCAAAACTAGTAAACCTACCGAATGGAATACCAGGAACATGACTATGCATATAGTCTGCTTTCATATGAGAGAGTTCATACTCACTCCTATTCATACCAAAGTAACCTGTGACTGCGCCATTCTTTATAGGTACTTTAACCCATAGGTGATTTATATCCACAAATTTATCATGCTCATTAGTAACCCTTACATGAGGGAAATGCACAAGAATGAACCCTCGTGGAACACGCTGCAATACAGCAGTAGTCATTATAGGCAGGAAATATGTGGCAAGTGCCTCATCACTGAGTACAGTATTATCCAAAGCACCATTATCAAGCATATCTTCTATAATAGCTTTATTCTCTTTACTGGTACTTTGGAACTCTGGGCTACTAAGTACAGCACCCCTGCTAGAGAAGAAAAAACTGAGCCTGTTCCCAGATATTGAATATAGGAACTCTTCAAAGCTCCAGAACCCCTGCATATCTACTCTCTGCTCTCCAAAGAAGTCATTGAATATACTAAGGACCTTATTAGGAAAGTACATGATATTATCATATAACTCCCTTGCCTTGTTAGTCATTTCTTCATTCATACTTGTATAAAAAAAAAGGTGAAAGGCAAGTATACTACTCACCCTCCACCGTGTTATCCAATATGACCTTATCTTTCCACAAAGTCAAACATAGTATCAATCTCCTTCTTGCTCATCTTCTCAGGTGCACTGTAAGAACCACCCTTGAGAGTAGCCATGATTGCGTCATGGGTCTCCTCCTCAATGGTATCATTATCATACAGTGCTTCTGCGAGAATGGCAATAGCCTTTGAACAGTTACAGCCAGTAGCAGGAGTTTCAGGTGCTATAGAAGCTTCCTCCTTCTTTGCAGGAACAGCAGGAGCTGCTGCCTCTACAGGCTTCTCAGCTTTGGGTGCAGGAGCTGCCTTAGTAGAGTTCTTCTCAATCAGAGAGATAAGGTCAGCAGTGGAACACTGTGTGAAGTTCTTACCGAACTTACTAACACAAGCACCCTGCAAGTCCTTCTTCTTGATTTCTGCATAGGCTTCTGCTCTTGACATAGCACCCGACTTAACCTTCTTCTCAGGTGCAGTCAACATGAATGTCAAGTCATTGACTACCTGACCCTTATAAGGGATGTTAGTAGGCAGAGGAGCTGCATCATCCTTGAGTTCAGCTCTCATGTGACCTTCAAAGAAAGTCATACCTGTGTAGTCAATACCTCTCTCCCTCATTTCCTGCTTGAGTTCACCGAGAGTTGTAGCCTTAGAGTCCTGAATTACTTTCTGGCTCTGGGTCTTTGAATTGATGATGGTTACTTTACGTGTCTCCATAATTTGAAATGTTAAATGTAAAAACTTTTGTTAATGTTATCTTGAAAAACCTTAATTCTTAAATAAGGGCATAATAATACCTCTAAACCTATTAGGGTCTTGAAGGGATTTGTATAAATCACTGATGTCTTTATTATCATTCACTCTGGGTAATACTACATTGGTGAATCCAGTGGACTCTGACAGTTTCACAGCATCTTGAAGCCCAGCTTCATCATTGTCCAATAGTATATAGATATGACTATATCTCCTTTTGAGTTCACTAATTGCAGTATCACTCATACCATAGCCTTCTCCTTGAATAGCCAATGCTGGTATTCCTGTATTAGCCCATAAGCACAAGGCATCCTTCATGGATGAACATATGCAAATTCTATCTCCATACTCAGGTACTTTAGTCCAAAGTGATATGACACTTCTGTCATGCCTGTTGCTCCACTTATACCCACCTTTATTATAAGGCTGGTATATTTTGAGGGTTACTTTACCCTCTTTCCTCTCTACATAGGCATAGGCATACTTGTCAGCTCCAAACACATATCTCTGACCATCCCTAATTACAATTTTATGTGAAATAGGATATATATCAGCATACTTGAGCCACTCTAGTGATATACCATAAGAAGCCCAGTATTCTATATCATAGTCCCTCCACTCTCTGACCTTGCATTGAAGGTCTATATTTCTTGACTTGAGAGACTGATACTGATAAGACCTCTCACTATTCATACTATTAAACTGGACATTGGCATTGGGGAAATTGGGTAAGTCCTTCCAAAGATGATTAAGCATACCTTTGTAACTTTCTCCCCAATACTTCATAAGCAAATCAAACAATCCACCTTTATCCTTAGTAGCTAAGTCAGTGTAATGTACCCTCTTACCATCCAATGTATATAGACCAAATGAAGGTCTGTTATCCTGCCTCAAAGGTGAGTGTATTATAGTAGGAAGCTCACTTACATTGAAATAATGGTATAGTATGTCAAATTCCGTAGTTCTTGCTAGGACATCTTCTAGGGTTATGCTATGTTCTCCAGTACCAAATGCCATCAGTCTAATAGTTTTATAGAGTTAATCAGTCTTACTTGTTACCACTCCAAGCATCCCAAGGAGTACTTGAAGGTGCTGAACCTGCACCAAGTGGGTCATTCTCAGGTGAATTGAAATCAGTTGCAGCTACATTGTACTCATGAAGAGGTTCAATGCTGAACTCAGTTGTAGGATATGCTCCAGCAGCCTTTCTGTTCTGCATTTCCTCATCAAGTTTACTATAGTCTGTAACATTGAGTTTCAGAAACTTCTGAGTATAAACAGCCTGATACTGCTTATTGTCATCAGTAGTTCTTACACCAAACATGCCCTTAACCCTATTGTTGGGCTGCAACTTGATGATGTTCTTCAACTCAGTGAAGTCACCCTTGAAGTAGTTATCAATCTTGTCAAGTCTAGCCTCAGCATCAGCCAAGTTAGGAATAAACTTAACCTCCTTGGTCTTGGGGTTAGTGAATGACTTATTGGGGATGTTCAAATACTTCTTAATGAAGTCAGTGAGTTCTGCTTCACCAATATAGGCAGGTCTCATATCAGAAGTATCATACCACTTCATGTTATCAGGAATAGGCTCAGTACCTTTAGCTGCACCAACAGGCAGCCAAGTAGTCTCACCATACTTGTTGATTACCTCAACCTTGGTGTTGTCCTTATTATACCTATAAGCCTTGTTGAGGAAGAAAGTTACTCTGGTGAGCATCTCAATTCCATTACATTTCTCAGGGTCTGACTTAACTACAAAGTCTATTCTTGCCTGGAGCACTTTAGACTTATTACCTTCTGGACCAATCTCAGCCTCACTCAGATAGTTAGGAGCTTCATCAAGCTCTGTGTTATAGAGCTTCTCTGTCTCTTCCTTATTAGGGTTGACAGCCAACACAAAGACAGGAGCTATACCAACGTACAGCTTTCTTACAACTTCCCTAGACTCACTGCCCTGTGCAAATGCCATAAATACTGCATTATGTTCTTTCATACTTGCTTACTTTTTTGTTTGATTAGTTCATAAAGGGAAGGTCTGGGTCTGTACCCTGCTCTTTATCCTCCATAGCAGGAGCAAGGGGAGATTCTACTGAGGCAGCAATAGCTACTGCATCCTCAGCAGGCACTTCAACCTCAGGAGCCTTCTCAGTGTCATCCACTACACCATCACCACCATCCATAGCAGGAGGAAGGATAGTGTCGGGGTACTTCAAGACATACTTAGCCAGCTTGACAGGCTTACCATCCTTATCCAGCTTACCAGTGTCCTCAATCACCTTCACTATGAGGTCCTCAGTACCATAACCACCAGTCATCTTTCTGATGGGTACTTCAAACTGTTCCTGTGCCTCTTCAATCTGGTCATACTCAGCTTGAAGTGCATCAATCTTCTCTTTCAGCTTGGCCTTCTTAGTGACCATTGCATTCACATTCTGTGCAGTCCTTCTAATGGCTGCAATCTCAAATTTGCTTAACTCTTTCATTTTACTTAATATATTAAGATTATTCTTCTCCCATTACCAAATGCCCTAGTATCGGGTGCTGAATACAGCTTACATATGGCATATTTTTTCTCATACCACATAAGAGCATAGGATATACAATAAGCAAGAAGCCCAGGTCTACTCATCAAGCCCATCACAAACCTTGCACTTTCTATATAAGGTTTCCCATTTTCCGAGCAATATGATAGTAGCAATACACTTGCATCACTACTATTCAGGTTGCCATTGCTAGCTGCATATGCATAGCTTAATCTGATTACTTCCTCTCTGGTCATTCTCCCTCATAATACTCCTGCATCTTCTTAGCTACTATACCCAAGTCATTAGGAATATACAGGGATTCAAACATACCAACAGGACTTTTGGCAGGATATTCACCATCATTATTGGTTACAAACTGCCTTACAGCTACCTTAGCTGTATCATCCCATGACATCTTTCCAAAGAGTACAGTCTCAAACTTACCCTCTGGTGTGATGTATTCATCCCATTTAATGAGGTATAACTATTATAGTTAATCACTCTACTATACCTCCTTAATGTTTCCATTAAGATTTGACTATATCTTCAATAGACTTTCTCTTAGTCCACCAAAGTTTAATAGATTCACTTCTTTTTCTTTTAGATTCCTCACTCTGAGTAATACCTTTGTGGGATTCTGATAGCCTCTTTCTTGCAGTTTCCGAAGCCTTCCTTCCCTTATTAGCTAAACCTATTTTACTTTTATGTTCTTCACTAAGAGGCACACCTTTAAGCCTTTTACTCATAGCTTCCTTAAATTCTACAGAATGTTTAGCACCAATTTTAGATTGTCTAATCTTTTCTATAGCTTTAGAATCATGAATAAAACCTACACATCCATCTCCTCCAGCAGTGAGATTTATCAGATTAGGAAATTGAGAAATCCAATATTGCTCTCTTTCTTGCCAGTTATTACTTTGACAAGTTTCCAAGAGTTCTATTACAGGTTTCTTATTTTCCTTCAAGATATTAAGAATCCAATTACTTAAATGCTTATTGTGCTGGTTACCTTTAGCATTTGCAATATGATTCCCTAACCTTCTACTTAATTTTCTCACTGTTTTACCGACATACCTTATTTCTAAGGTATCAGGATGTCTTAATGCATAAATGTGTACTTCTCTATTGTCTACCATTTCCAAATATAATTGATTACTTTATAAATGTACTCCCCCACAACAGGGGATAGTCGATGAACCTTGAACTCATAGAGTCCCTTGGCTGCTGATTGCCCATTTCTCCATCACTAAGAATACAACTGATTTTCAAACATTCAAGCTTATTGTTACCAATTACTTTGTAGTTCAGTTGTCTTTAGGGTGTTCCAGCAATTAGATAGATAATGGCAGATGTTATGCTACCATGTTACCAGTTGATTTGTACTTGTAAGAGATGGAGTCACCATTCTTATCCTTGTAGGTCTCAAAGTGAGCCATACAGATAATGTTCTTATCCTCAGGCACATTGTCAATCTGGTCAAAGATAAGACCCATATTGTAACCTATCTGCTTAGGAGTGTCCCAACCACCTTTCATGGCATTCTTCATATAGTAGTCCTGTGATAGATAGTTCATATCATCAACTACTATGTTCTTGAAGGGTGAATTGATTAGCAACTCTATAGCAGCAGCTACAATCTTGGCATCCTTGGTGATAATCCTGTTGCCTTTACCTATAACTGAGCCTAAGTTAGCAGGAGTGATACCCTGCATAGGTATAGGCACATAAATCTTAGATGCACCCTTGATAGGCAGAGGCTTGTTAACACAGCTAAGAAGATAAGTCTCCTTAGGGTCCAAGCCTAATATGCCAGCAGAGGGTACACCAACCAGTGAACTGGATTTACCAAACCCAGTCTTAGCTAAAATCAATGCTTTTGCCATTTGCTTTTACTTGTTTCTGCTTGCAAAGATACTTCTATTGAACCACCTGTGCAAGCCTTTAACTACTTTTCTTTTCTCTCTTGAGAACTCTCTTGTGAACATCATAAATACTAGAGTAGCCCTCTTTCTTATGACTTGCTCTACATACTGTAGTGCTGACTCAATCTCCCTCTTATTGTCAGGAAGAGGTAATTCACAGAAATTACTTACCTCACCATCAAAGAGTAATGGACATACTTGGCCACCTGCGCCATTATCCCTATCTTCAATGACTATCAAGAACCTGATGTTATTCTTGAATCTGGTTATGTCGTACTTCTCATATTCTGTAAGTCCATACTTGAATGGGCTGAACAGACCTAATACCAGATTGGCATCTCTAGTGGTGGTCTTACAGTCAGCCAGACCATCTGATGATGGATATAGCTTATTGAGCTTTTGATTCTCAATACCTTCCTGAGCTTGAGCCTGATGCTGGATAGCACAGAAATGAATATCAAACTTATCCCTGAGTTCAATGGCATACTTACTCATCTTCTCAATGGTAGCTCTCTTATCCATACCTTGCTCTTGCATAAGATTGGAATAGTTATCAAGGATTACCTCTATATACTCATCTTCATCAGTGTGCTCAAAGTAATCAATGACATCTACCTCCATAGGAAGGCCATTCTCATCCTTAATAGTACCTTTCTTGTAGTGGAACTGGCCTCTCTCAAGCATAAACCCTCTGATTCTCTTATAGATACCAGTAGGATTCCTTATATCATCTATATAGATGACAGTCTCCTTGAACTTCCTTATATACTCCTGGTACCTCTCACTCTCAATGAGTTCAAGTATATGCTCAGGACAAGGATTGTCAGCATTTGTACTCTTAAGGTTGGTAGGACTTATCCTTATGTTATCCAACCTATATAACAGGTGGCAGAGAAACTCATAGAACTTCTCTTCCTTACCCATTTCAAGAGTGAAGTAAAGCACCTTGAACCTTAATTGGTCAGGATGTTCTATCATATAGAAGAAAGGCTCATAGACATACAGATAGTCACTTAGCTTTGACTTACCTATCTTCTGGTTTGCAGTAACTATAGTATATCTTCTTTTCTCAATACCTGGTAACCAGGTTCTCAATCTAGGGAAAGGTAATGGAATACAGTTAATCTGCCCATCCAATATCCTTTGTCTCCTGACTTTGAGCTTCTCTATTGACCTGTCAAATACATCCATATCAATTCAAGCTAGTAGTCCAATCCTCTTTAATGGAATCAATAGCACCTGCATTTTCAATCAGGGTCGCTAAGTCAGATGTTTCATCCACATACAGATTACCATCTGCATCCTCCCTCTTGGCATCTTTCCATATAAAGTACTTCAATACCCTCATATAGTGATAGTTACCATTGAAGGAAGCTACATAGCTTCTAGCAGCCTCCAGTATCTGCTCATCTGTGAACTTATTACCATACCTCTTGAAAAACTTCTTCAATCGGAGTATAGTATCTTTCTTATTACCTCTGAAATAATGGCAAGTGCCTGCCTTTTTCCCTTTGGGGAATATTTCAGCCAGTTGTACAGCTAAGTTCTCAAGTCTCTCTGATGGCTGGCTGTCCTTGTCAGAATCAAGGAGTATAATGGAGGCTACATCATCCCATCTCTGAGTTATCATATAACCACCAAATACATCCTTGACTATGATTTCCTTCTCTTCAAGACTCTTGAATAACTTAGGTATGTCAGCACCAGTCTTAATAAGGAGAATAGATAGAAGCTCCGCCAAGCTCAACTTGTTCTTCTTACAAACAGACTCATTTATGCTTATTGTCATACCTTATCTAGTTAACTCAAGGACATGGTCATTCTCAATCATCATGGCCTGCTCACAAGCTACAGATGAGTTACTACATTCCTTTGCCAACTTTGTCAGAGCATCTGAACAAAGCTTATATATTCTGCTGGAGACGTTGAACATCTTAGCTTTAGCCCTGCTCTCAGCAATTCTCTTGCCAGTCTCAACACTGAATGTGTCTGTGGCATTGCACCTTGCCTTAGCTTTGACAGTGAATTTGCCATACCAGTTTGCGTAGGGGATATTCTTGAACATCCTACAATCAATAGAATTCCAAGCAGGATGCTTATCAAGCTGCATATCACACTCAAGTGTGCATACAACTACCTTGTTTGCCTCATCCACATGGAAGCTGGACTTCTGAATCAAAACTTTATTTCTCATATCTTTATATCAGTTATGTTTTCTATTGTATGAATTAACTGAGGATTGTAATCCTCAAGCATCTTAGCAACTAACTCCTCTTCCCTAGTACCCTTATAGAAAGGTATCACTATCACTGGTTTCTCATGTCTAAGTATTCTACCTAGTCTCTGTTTGATGATTATCTCAGAACTGTTGAGATTGGCATATATACCTATCCTACAGTTAAACAAGTTCATGCCCTCATTGAGCATATTACAAGCGGTGATGTGCCTTATTTCTCCCTTATTAAAGGATTCAAGCACCTTGACAGCATCCTTGTTCTTACTGTTGATACAGTTCCTTCCCAGTTCAATAGTCTGGTCTATGGAGTTACAGAAAGTCAATACTCTTTCATTCTTGAATAGAGCCAATAGATTAAGCATAATAGGATTCTTTAGGTTTGATAACCATTTCAACCTCTGACCTGCAAGATGTAACCACTTGTTCTTGAATATCTCATTCCTAGTTCTCATATACCTGTCTTTCCAGAAGTTTATCTCACTATCCAATTCAACACTCTTCTGGAGCTGAGTACACTCAATAGTCAATTTGATATTCTTGTCCCTCATATAGTTCCACCTGTCCTTATAGGAGCAAGTCACTGAGGTTCTACCACTACTATGCTTCACTATCTTTTCTGAATTATATCTGCTATCAAGAGTAAGAGGTAACAGATAGACCATAGGGTCAGGAAGGACTTCATTCTCTATGGCTTCCTTCATGTTCACCTTATAACAATACAAGTCAGGAAACATATCCTTCAAGTCATACTTGAGGTCTCTCTTGACTGTAGCTGACAACATGATTATCTTGTCATATGTTATATAGGTGAGCAAGTCTTGGACTCTAGGGGTCACATGATGAGCCTCATCCAATATGACACAGTTAAAGTGCCTTCGGATATTAGGAACTTTATGTAATCCAGCATAGGTACTGAATGTAACCCTATCCAGATACTCATCATTTCCCCACTTCTTGAACTCATTCTTCCAGTTCTGTATAAGAACAACTCTAGGTACTACTATAAGAATGCTCTGAGGATTGTCTCTCAAGCATAAGTCCATACCCATCAATGACTTACCATATCCAGTTGGGAGTTCCAAGAGTATTGCCTTATTGGTCAATCTTAATATCTCTTCTCTTGCATCTTCTCTATTCATATCTACGGGGGCAAATTACTTTCTATTATTCTAACTTTATCTATATATCTATTGTCTTGGGCATAGGGAAGCTCCTCAAGGAATCTATAATAATCACCTCCAACATACCTATACTCTACCATAGAGATATAGGCTGCTACAGCATCTGTCCAATGCTTGAACTTGAAGTAATCCTTCTTCTTACTATTGTAAAGACCAAAGGGATTATTATACTCCTTAAATAATTTGGACTCAAAGTTACCTGACTCCAGTACAGCTTGAGCTGTGACTACCCTAGGATGTTTTACTCCATAGTATTCACACACTGCAAGCATATTGGTAACATTAGCTTCCAAGTCTTTCATAATCTCCCTATCATTGAGTTTTAGCTCAAACTCAGCATCAGGAGGGGCTTTCCCACTCTCTGAGACAGTATATCCTGTAAGGACTACTATCCAAGACAGTAGTATATAGTTAAATATCTTTTGTTTCATACTAGATTGTTTTATTAAGCACACGTACTATTGCACCAAGAATCCTATGCAGTATGTTCTTTTTTGACAGTTCCATAATATAGTACTCACACTCATTATGTGTATTTGTAAAGGCAAGTACAATGAACCATACATGATATGCTATGAATACTAATATGCCTATAAAAGGAACACAGTAAAGTACAAAAGCTATAAGCAGTGCCCACACAGGAACATGGTGCTCATCCACTTTGTCCTTATAGCAGTACTCAACGATGGCAGTGCCCTTGAGTGACCATACAGTCACTGCAAGGAACACAATACCTAATATAATCCATCCCATAGTTACTCAATATCATTAAATAATGCAGACAAACTGCCATATACAGAGAGTTATAGAGTAATCTTGTTATTAAGTTCTGATGATAGAGGAAATGTATTTCTTCTCTCCCTTTCAGCAACTTGCTTAGCTTCCTCCAAAGTATTATACCTACCAAAAGATTTGCCACCAACTCTTACTCTATACTTGCCCTCTTCTATAGTCACGTTTCTACAATGCGTCATACTACTTAGAGTAGAAGAAATATTCTGAGCATTTTGTTCCTTACTAACTTCCCTGAGATTACTTCTGACATTATTTAGTGTATTATGGTCAATATGGTCTATAACATTATTGGGATTTGACTTTTCAAATATAAAATTATGTAACCATATCTGTTTTCTAACTTTATTAGTTTGAAGCTTAGTTTTTACCCCATCTATATGACCACTCACATTCCTATTTATATGCCAAGTACCTCTTATAGAAGATACCTTGGATAAATCCTCTCTACTTACATAACACAGCAGCTGGGTTCCTTTATACAGAATCTCTATAGCTACTGTGTCATCATCTATTTCTACTACTCTATTCTTCATATCACTTTCTTATTTTGCTTAAATCAAGAAATGCTGAAGTATTGCCCCCAGTAATTACTGTTGGGACAGTTCCATCCCATTTCTCAATCCACATCTTCTCAAGAATAGCTGGAGTAAGAGCCTGTTGTCTTAATTCATTGGCTTTCTTCTCTGCCTCAGCAGCCACAATGAGCTTCTTGGCTTGAGCTTCTGCTACCTTGACCTCATTCTCCACCTGCATGGCCTGCTGTATAGCCTTATTCTTAGCATTCACAGACTCTACAATGGTTTGGGGGTACTTCAATCCAGAAGTGAGCTGTTCTAGTTGGAAGTTTTCTTTAGCAAGTGCTTGAGTCAAGTATCTCTCAATAGCACTCTCAATACTATCTCTCTTGCTCACAATATCATCAGTGGTGAACTTGTTCAACTGGATTCTAAAGGCATCCTTCACATAGTTATACAGAGTACCCTTGATTACCTCGTTCAATTCTTTTCTGTACTTCTTGAAGACAGCAGGTGATTTACCATCAATAATCTTCAATGATACAGTAGGGTCTACCGTGAACTCTGAGCCATCCTTAGCATTGATTGTAAATGGCTCATAATCAATGGTCTGTACATAAGTAGGATACTCATATACTGTAGTAGTCCAGGGATTGTACCATACAATACCAGTTACTAGGGAAGCATCATCTACTCCCTTATCACTACCATACAGATTCACCTTGATGCCTTCACAACCAGCATCCACCTTCTCCATACAGGATGTCATGGAGAATACTGCAAACAGGGCCAATACAAAGCCCATAATCTTACTTCTCATTTTCTTTTTAATTTTAAGTTTGTTAAACATTTTGGTCTTTAGGGTGGCTTAAACTATTAAGCAGCCCTTCACCCTTCTTTATCTTCTCCTCTGTCACCTTTTTGAATTTGATTCTTGATTAGATTTATCGTTGTTATCATAGTGATAGCCAGTACCACCACTCCTAATATATTCTCTATAGTGTTAGGTGCTGATATTAGGCTAAGACAGCCTGTCAGTATAGCCATAAACACTATGAACAATAATACTAATGCTACTAGTATAAGACCTTTCTTCATTTCTCTTCAATCTTAGTAATAAATACAAACTCAGGTAGGTTATCCCACCTATAGCCATCCCATAACTCATAGGTAGCCTTGTACATCTTGTCTTGGAAGTTCCATACAATCTTAGATACTCCTCTACCTACTCCATAGATAGAGCATAATTTATAGTGTGCTTGAAGTTTAAGGTCTGATAACCATACTCTCCTCTCCACTACATAAACACTCTTCTGGACATTATGGACTAGCTTGAATACTCCCATAGGCTGTTTGAGGTGACTTATCTCACACTGCTTGCACAGAGCAGCTATATCAGGTATTAACTGCCTGTTATAGTCACCTATACTAATGTAAGGCTTGGACTTGGGTTTCTTGATTCTCTTCTTGTAATTCAATATGCCATTGGTGATGTAGAAACCACCTGACCAGCCAATCTCTGACTTTTCCTTAAACATGTCATAGAACCACTTCCTCAGATTATATACACTGGCAGATTTATTACACCTGTCAAGGAACTCTGAAAATACCTTATCAACTGGTCTTCCTACATTGGACTTAAGGAATCTACCCAAGTTACCCTTAAAGTATATGTAGTTATCATCTATCCAGTTGTTTCTAAACCAAGAGGCAGCTTTCTCATCCCCTCTATGGAGTATTCTCTTACGAGGGAACTTCTTAAGAAACCTTGACTTCTTGCCATTTGTAGCTCTCTTCTTAAGTCCAAATTCTATCATATCTCAAACAGTTTAATGTACTTCTTGCCTGACTGTGCCAAGTCAAGATTGGGGCTATCCCTAATAAATGTCCTTATCAGGAGTATAACTCCCAATAAGGACACTAATACCACAAGAAACCTCATGCTTCTACAGTATAAGTGATGTTGTTATTACTCAATCATCAAATACCTTATAGGTGTAGGAGATGCCTCTAAGAGACTTGCACACCAAGTCAAGATGTGTCTCCAGTCTCTGTACAGGCTTCATCTTAACCCATACAAACTGTTTGATACTGGAAGGACAACTATCCTTACTTGTCATGTACTCATAAGCCTCTTTGTACATGCTTATGGTCTGCGTGGCAGTTCTGGACTTCCTGGTTCTCACGTTGAGGACATCAGCATTACCCTTCTTGTTCTTAACCTTGATTCTAGTCAGGTCATAACCAGTGCCTACTTTGTTCTTCTCAAGCTGTTCAGCCTCAGCTTGGGTCAGCATCACACCACCTTGTAGTGTAATACTGACACTCACCTTGATTTCACTCATTTGATATCTCTTAACATAGTTGACAGCATCATAAGACCTACAAGGGGATTACCCTTAACACGCTTCTGCATACGAGCAACCATTGCTGCATCCACCATCTCCCCATGAAGCTTAACGCAAGACTTCTGCATGCCCAAAGGACATTTAGTCCAGATGAGAGAGGCAATAATAGCCTTGAACTCTGGGTCCTTAATCTTCTCAAGTGCCTTCTCAATGGTGTCAACCACCTCTTCGATGTGCTCTTCACCTTTGCCCTTAGCCTGAGAGATGAGTTTTTCCTTCATGTCCTTAACCACCTCTTCATCAATCATGGTATCTACACCAAGAAAGTCCTTCACTTGTGCCTTAAAGTCCTCGACTCTCTTGACACTTTCATTTGTCTTTGTCATACCTTTTCTTTTAGTAATACATATATGTAACTAACACAATTATCAAAAAGAAAGAGGACTATAGTATTGCTACCACAGCCCTCTTAATAGAGGTAGAACACACTGCCACAGTGTTGAGTTAAAAAGTTGTAAAATAAATCTACTCCTTTCTTGATTGAATGTTAAACCAATATACTAATCATAATTGAAGTAACTGTAACATTCACTAACCTCTATTTTGTGGGGGAGATTGGACTCGAACCAATATACTTTCATTTACCAGATGAATGCTTGAAGTAACTCTTTGCTAACACTACTGCTCCCAGAGAATAACAGCCAGAGTATTGTAACCAATTTAGCTACTCCCCCAAATATATGTCTGTCTTTCCAGACTGTCAACCAGTTTTACATAGCTTTTACGGATGGTACTCCTTGACATGTGTCCCAACTATGCTTTGGGGCTATTCATTTTCTCACTCACTGAACAGCACATACCAGAGTAACTAGGGTAGTTTTCATTGGTGCTTTCATATTAACATATTTAGACTTATCCAGTATAACTACGCTAGGTGAGGTAGGTAATAAGTGTGGCGGAGGTAAGACTCGAACTTACATACTTTAGAACCAAAAACTAATGCTATAACCTTGAAGTAACCCTGACAACTCACTACTGCTTTACCAGAGAAATTCTGTAAGGGTGTTGCTTTAACCATTTAGCTACTCCGCCTTGTAGAAGCCTCACCTATACTCACATACCAGTGAGGCATAAAAACACAAAATACCACAAAAACTTAAAGGGAGGAGTATAGGATTCGAACCTATGACCTGTGCAATGAAAGTGCTTGAAGTATCTCTACAAATCACTACTATTACTAGAGAACAGTATGTAGAGTATCTTGTTTAACTGCTCTGCCCACTGAGCTAACTCCTCCATGTTAAAGGTATCATAGAACTCCTGATAGGAGTATGTTACTAAATTACATTTTCAAAATGAAGTAACTCCTATCATCACTAATGATACCTTTTATAGTTAAAAGCCTATAGAACACTTTGCCAGAGGGTCAAAATATCCCAATATTGAAGTAACTCTGACTTTCACTTATAGGCTTTTTTTTTTATTTATTGCTCCTCAAACTTATTCTGCAATCCCTCAAGAGCTGCAATATAAGTCAAGAAATGTTCTGACCAACCTGAAACCTCAGCAGTCCATACACCCTTGTAGTTCACTCCTCTTGTATGAGCAGATACATCTACAATATAGTTATATGTACCAAATGGTTTAGGTACTCTCTTCTCAGGATAATCACAGTCTTGAGAGTCTGAGAATATGATAATTCTATCAAACTTCTTGTCTTTGAACTTATCCTTACACCACTCTAGGCACTGTCTGGTGAATATACCTCCACCACCAATCCTATGCCTGGTATCCATTATCTGTGGAGCAAGAGCAAAACCTCTCTTTGGATATTCAATCCACTCTGAGGCATTTATTCTATAACCATCATTTCCTGCTGTAGCTACAAGCTCATAGTCCTCACACTGATTAGCTGCCAAGATAGCCATAGCACAGGCTTGGTCCATCCTGTTGAACTGAGAATTACCAGAGGTTAAAGAACCCATTGAACCTGATACATCCACTATAAACAGTGTCTTACCAGGAAGCTTAGGCAAGTTCTTATATGCCTCTATCATAGCATCCTCAATATCCCTCTCAAATGCTGAGTTCATTCTAGCAGCCTTCCAGAAGTCAAGAGGAAGTAACATGCTGTTCCTAAGTGTCTTGAGACCATCTTGAATAGTCTTTCTGTCCACATTGGCTTTTTGCATATTAGCTATGTTTCTCAACATAGCCAGACCTCCAATCTTACCCTCTGTAATGAGCTTAGTCCAAGTAGCCTTCTTGTCATCACCTCTACTTAACATGACTTCCCATGTCTCAGGTGGTGTGAGAGTTCTCTCAGCTACCTTATTGAACAACTCCTGCTCATACTGATTTCTAGGCTTTGCATGTACCAAGAACATCACATCCCTAAGCTTGATAGCAGCATCTCTGTCATACTTAGCCAACTTATACTCATTGAAATTGTGGAAGGCTAAAGCAAGACCCTTCTTAGCTTGGTTACAGATAGGATACTTACCATCCTTCCAATATATAGCCAAGAAGTCAGTGAGCATGTCAGCTCTTGTGATTATCTTTGGTAGCAAGTCCTTAACAAATAACTTATGCTCAGGATACTTGCACATTTCCACTGCTATAAACAATGGAGTATGTCTCAGCTTTTGCATTAACCTAGCTTCAAGAGCTATGTTATATACATCCTCAGCAGGACACAGAGGTATTAACCTCTTAATCTCATCAGCTACTTTCTCACCATCCATGTATGCCACATCCTCCCAAAGGAGATTAGCCAGCACTGCTCTTCTAAGCAATGCTACATTGGACTGCCTGGCAGCTAATGCACCATAACCACCTGCCAGTTGAGTGTTCTCAAACTTAGGTGCAGGCTTTAGGTTAGGATTAACTTTTGAACACATAATCTCTGTTGTTTAATTGAACACTGCAAAGGTAAGTCAAAAGTTTGATATTACCAAACAAATGACCTACCTTTAACATAAATTTAACTTTAGTACCAATAACTGCCCTTATAAGTAGGGTCAGGAAGAGGTGTTGTTATAAGCACTCTTATTGGTTCATCTTCTTTGAAATACATAGTACACTACAATATAAGAATAATCACAGACACAGCCACTCCTTATAGTGGTTGAAGTTCCTATTTTCAATGGGTATATCTTCTGCATACCTTGTAGCAGACTTAATCCACCTCTCATAGCACTTCTTGCACATAGTGTCATGAAGCACTGCAATGTAATAGATATCTCCACTACGGCACCCCTTATTACAATGCATGCATATACATGTACCTGAGCCATCTATACCAAAGCCTATAGATGCTGCATCCTCTGTTGACAAGCTGATTACTTTGAACCCCTTGTCATTGTTTACAATCTTTGCCATTCTGATGTAGTTTAATTTTATACTATTTGCAGAGCTTGCTAAGACTAAACAGTATTCTCCGCCACAAAGATGGCTTACTGCCCTTCTTAATCTCCTCTACATACTTAACCACTCTTTCATACTCTTGACCACTGATGTAACTGTCCCTATAGGCTTTAGCAATTAACTCTTTGCCAGTGCCGTAGAAACAGCCAACTGCCCACATATCATTGCTTCTAGTCCATGTAAAGTATCTACCTGATGACCACCAGTTCTTGAAGACTATGTAATCATGGTTAGACTCTACGATTGCGTCACCACTAATTTTAGCAGAACCCTTTATTATTATAGTACAGCTACAAGAAGTTACGGTGGCAAAGTTAGAAATGCGAGCATAACCACCTATAACCACACCATTACCAGATACAGAGGCAAAGTCCTCAACAACAGCTCTATTAGAGATGCATGCACGATGACTTACACAAGCATGACCAACCACAAGTGCATAACCATTAACTACAGCACCATCATAAACCTTGGCTTCATCACCCACCCAAGCCTCATCATAGAGGTTTTCATAACTCTCAATGAAACCACCCAAAGTACCTTTCCGCACATTGCGGAAACTCTCAGTGCATATTATGCGATGCAGTATATGACCATTAAACTCAATAGTCTCATCGGTCAACTCATAATGCCTTTTAGTATTCATATTTTTA